>Ga0209266_1000024_pt1 | contig 135273 bp, 128 predicted proteins | sample GraSoiAngelo_132_FD_185889 | JGI IMG/M metagenome (GOLD analysis project Ga0209266, IMG submission 185889) | Grasslands soil microbial communities from the Angelo Coastal Reserve, California, USA - 14_0929_02_40cm (SPAdes) (version 2) | ecosystem: Environmental > Terrestrial > Soil >...
GGGCCCACGACGGTCTCGGGCACGACCAGGTCGCCCTCGGCGAGGTCCGGTGACAGGGCTCCACAGACGCCGGCCGACACGACGAACGCGGGTGGCGCCAAGCGCGACGCGCGCAGGTCGAGCGCGCGGGCGCGTGGGCCCACGCACAGGAGCTCGAGCGCCCCCGTCCGGTAGTGCGGCCACTCGCTACCGACGACGCGCGCGAGCCCGAGCAGGCGCGCGAGGCTCCGGGCTTCGAGGTCGACTGCGGTGAAGACGGCGACGCGCGTCACGCGCCCGGGGGGAGCGGAGTGCCGAGACGCTGTTGCGAGGCTTCCTTGGCGCGGAGCCAGGCCGCGTACGAGTTGCCGGCCGCCGTGTCCTTGCCGGTGAACAGGATCGTGCGGATGTCGGCGTAGGGGATGTCCAAGGGGCCGGCACCGGCGCGGTCGAACACCTGGATAAAGGGGACCTCGACGTCGCGGTTGCGGTTGAAGACGTACCCCTCGAGCCGGGTGCCATCCGCCTTGACGACGGTGACGTTGCCGCGGTAGTCGAAGGCGCGCTCGACGACCTCCTCGAGCGTCACCCCGTGGCCGATCGCGGGCACCCAGCCCTCGGGGCTCTCCGTGTCCGACATCACGTGCTCAGAGCCGTCCTGTCACTGTCGCGGTGACGGTATCTCGGAAGCCGCGCCAGGAGGCGAAGGTGTGGTTCACGGCCGTGGGCTCGTAGCCGCAGTGGACCATACAGTCACGGCACTTTTCGTTGCCGCTCTTCTTGCCGTAGCGTTCCCACCGCGTGGTCTCCAGCAGCTCCTTGAAGGTCGCCGCGTACCCCTCCTGGAGGAGGTAGCAGGGACGCTGCCAGCCGAAGATGTTGTAGGTCGGGTTCCCCCACGGTGTGCACTCGAAGTCGCGCGTGCCCATGAGGAACTGGAGGAAGAGGGGCGACTGGTTGAACTTCCAGCGGCGCTTCGGATCCGCCAGGATGCGCGAGAACAACTCGTTGGCCCGCTGCCGACGGAGGAAATGCTCCTGGTCGGGCGCCTTCGCGTAACTGTACCCCGGCGAGATCATCATGCCCTCGACGCCAAGGTCCATCATCGCGTCGAAGAACTCGCGCGTGCGGAGCGGGTTGGCGCCCTCGAACAGCGTCGTGTTGGTCGTGACTCGGAAGCCCCGCCGGAGCGCCTCCCGGATTGCTTCCACCGCGTCGTCGTAGACGCCCTCGCGGCAGACCGCCTCGTCGTGCTCCGCGCGGAGCCCGTCCATGTGAATGCTGAACGAGAGGTACTTCGAGGGCTCGAAGACGCCCGCCGTCAGCCTCTCCTTGAGGAGGAGCGCGTTGGTGCAGAGATAGACGTACTTCTTCCGCGCGACCAGCTCGCTCACGAGCCGCCCGATCTCGGGATACATCAAGGGCTCGCCGCCCGGGATCGAGACGACCGGCGCCCCGCACTCGTCCACCGCCCCCAGGCACTGCTCGACCGTGAGGTGCTTCTTGAGGATCTGCGCCGGATACTGGATCTTGCCGCAGCCCGCGCACGCGAGGTTGCAGCGGAAGAGGGGCTCGAGCATGAGGACCAGCGGGTAGCGCGTACGGCCCGCGAGCCGCTGCCTGATCACGTAGCTCGCCACCGCCCACATCTGCGAGAGAGGCACGCTCATGCCCGCTGCACTCCCGGACGCTCCGAACCCAGGGTCTTCTCCTGCGTCTGGCGCGTCAGTCGAATCGTCACGGCGATTATGGCGTGGAGCAGTCCGCCGAGGGCCAGCAGCCCCCACTCGCCGATCCACGCGGTCACGGCCAAGTTGAATCCGAGCACCACGTAGTATAGCGCGACTCCCGGCCACACACGTCCGGCACTCGCACCACCGGCGATCGCCAGATACAGTCCGACGCCCGTGGCGCCGACGAGCGTCCAGCCCGCAAAGTTCGACAGCGGGACGCCGAAATACGCGCCACCGTCGGGGTAGTAGAAGATCCGCCCGAGGAACCAGCGGTCGCCCCGCACCGCGAGCGGGTCGATGACGACATCGAGGGCCGTCATGAGGAGCCCGGTGACGAGCGCCTGGACCCACCGGGACGGGCGGCGGCCGGCGAGCGCCACGCGCGCCAGGCAGAACGACGCGTATGCGAGGAACGTGAACGACAGCGAGTCCATGAAGGGCACGTTTCCGATGTGGAGCTCCCGGCCGCGCGTGATCCCCGTGTAGTGGTAGAGGCCGAACGGGAACCCGACGCGGGTGGACGCGAACTCCGCGAGCCAGGCGAGCGGCCAGACCGCGGCCCCGAAGACGAGCGTGCGTCGCCAGCCGACGTCGAGGAAGCCCGCGACGAGGAAGAGCGCGAGAAAGGCGAAGACGTACGGGCGGAGCGCGAGCGTACCGATGACGAGATCCATACGAGTCGCTTTCGGCAGCCGAGTCACCATGTTACCATCTGGCGTCGTGACGGTCTTCGACGACGCCATCGCCCGCGCCCAGGCCTACCTCCTCGCTCACCAGGCGCCAGACGGTCATTGGATCGGCGAGCTCGAGGCCGACACCACGATCACCTCCGAATACCTCTTGCTCGGTCACCTGATCGATCGGATCGACCGCCGCAAGGAGGCCAAGGCCGTCCAGTATCTCCGTCGCGAGCAGCTCCCGGACGGCGGCTGGAGCCTCTTCGGAGGCGGCCCGATAGATCTGTCCGCCACGATCAAGGCGTACTTCGCGATGAAGCTCAGCGGCGTGAGCGTCGACGACCCCGCGCTGGTCGCGGCGCGCGAGCGCATCCGCGAAATGGGCGGGCCCGTGAAGGCCAACGTCTTCACCAAGATCCAGCTGGCGCTCTTCGGTGAGTACGACTGGAACGGCGTGCCCGCGATGCCCGTCGAGATCATGCTGCTGCCGCGGCCGTTCTTCTTGTTCAACATCTACGAGGTCTCGTACTGGTCGCGGACGGTGATCGTCCCGCTCCTGATCATCATGGACCGGAAGCCGGTGAAGTGGCTGCCGCCTCACCTCTCGCTGGACGAGCTCTGGCCCGAGTCGCGGGAGAAGACGAGCCTCCGCTTCCCGCGCGTGCCCGAGCCGTTCAGCTGGCGGAAGCTCTTCTGGAAGAACGTCTTCATCGCCGTGGACGACGGCCTCAAGATCTGGGAGCGCTTCACCACGCGTCCGCTCCGCAAGCGTGCGGTCGAGGCGGCGCGCGTGTGGCTCGAGGAGCGGCTCGCCGTCCCCGGCGGCCTCGGCGGCATCTACCCCGCGATGGCCAACTCGATCCTCGCGATGCGCCTGCTCGGCTACCCCGACGACCACCCGCTGGTCCTCGGCCAGCTCAAGGAGATCGAGGCGCTTGGGGTCGAGACGGACGACGCGCTCCACTACCAGCCGTGCCCGTCGCCGGTGTGGGACACCGGGCTCGCGATCAACGCGCTGATCGAGAGCGGCCTCCCGCCCGAGCACGCGGCGCTGCGCCGTGCGGCGGAGTGGCTCATCGATCGCCAGATCCTCGTCCCGGGTGACTGGCAGGTGAAGCGGCCCCACGTCCGGCCGGGCGGCTGGGCGTTCCAGTACCACAACGACTTCTACCCGGACCTCGACGACACCGCGATGGTCCTGATGGCGCTCGAGAAGGTCCGCGGGCTCGACGGGGACGCCGTGCGATTGGCGAAGGAGCGCGGGCTCGGCTGGTTCTTCGGCATGCAGGGCGAGGACGGGGGCTGGGCGTCGTTCGATGCCGACAACAACCGCCTCTACCTCAACAACATTCCTTTCGCCGACCACGGCGCCCTGCTCGACCCGTCGACGGAGGACCTGACCGGGCGCGGCCTCGAGCTCCTCGGCACGCTCGGGTACCGGAGCGATTTCGAGCCGGCGCAGCGTGCGCTCCACTTCCTCCGTCACACGCAGCGGCACGACGGCCCCTGGTACGGACGCTGGGGTGTGAACTACATCTACGGCACCTGGTCCGTCCTCCGCGGGCTCCGCGCGATCGGCGAGGACCTGCGTCACGAATACGTCCAGCGAGCGGTGCGCTGGCTCGAGCGTCACCAGAACCGTGACGGGGGCTGGGGCGAGACGTGCGAGAGCTACACCGACCCCGAGTTCGCCGGGGTCGGCGAGTCGACGCCCAGCCAGACGGCCTGGGCTCTGCTCGGCCTCTTCGCGGCCGGGCGCACGAGCGGCCGCGCCGTCGAGCGCGGCATCGAATACCTCCGCCGGACGCAGCGGAGCGACGGCGCGTGGGAGGACTGGCTCTGGAACGGGACGGGATTCCCGCGCGTCTTCTACCTCAAGTATCACCTCTACGCGAAGTACTTTCCCCTCTGGGCACTGGGGATCTACCGCCGCGCTCAGGCATGACTGAGCGGCCGCTCCCGCTGGCGCTGCGCCCGCTGGACGCGATCGGGCGGTGGGCGATCGCGGGCGTCGAGGCGCTGGGCCGCTTCGGAACGTTTCTCGGACAGGCGCTCGGGACGATCCTGACCCCGCCGTTCAAGTTCTGGGCGTTCGTCGACCGGATCCACTACATCGGCTACCGGTCACTCCTGATCATCCTGCTGACCGGCGGGTTCACGGGCATGGTGCTCGGCCTCCAGGTGTATTTCACCCTCGTCCGCTTCGGGTCCGAGGCGTACCTCGGGCCCGCCGTCGCGCTCTCGCTCATCCGGGAGCTCGGCCCGGTACTGGCGGCGCTCATGGTGACCGGACGCGCGGGATCGGCGCTCACGGCCGAGATCGGCATCATGCGCATCACCGAGCAGATCGACGCGCTCACCGTGATGGCGCTGAGCCCCATCCGCTACCTGGTCGCGCCGTCCATCCTGGCCGGCCTCGTGACCTTCCCGCTCATGACCGCGCTCTTCGACGCGGTCGGCATCTTCGGGGGTTACCTCGTCGGCGTCGAACTCCTCGGGCTCTCCCAGGGTACCTATTTCGGCGAGATGCAGAGCTTCGTCGATCTCAGCGACATCATGACGGGGTTCTGGAAGTCGCTCTCGTTCGGCGTGATCGTCACGTGGGTCTGCACCTACAAGGGCTTCACTGTTGGCCACGGCGCCGAGGGCGTGGCCAAGGCGACCACCGACGCGGTCGTCCTGTCCTCCGTCCTCATCCTGGTCTGGGACTACTTCATGGGCACGGTGCTCCCGTGAGCGTGGCGGTGCGAGCCGCAGGCCGTCCGACGGCCGAGGCGAGTCTGTGAGCGTGGCGGTGGGAGCCGCAGGCGTCGGCGAGGCGAGCCTATGATAAAGGTCGAGCGGCTCGTCAAGGCGTTCGGCCGGCAACAGGTGTTGCGGGGGCTCGACCTGGACGTCGCCACGGGCTCGATCACGGTCGTCATCGGCCGGAGCGGCGGCGGTAAGTCGGTGCTTCTCCGGCACCTGATCGGTCTCCTGCGCCCCGACGCGGGCCGTGTGCTCGTGGATGGCGCGGACGTCACCCGCCTCCACGGGCGCGCGCTCGACGAGGTCCGGCGGCGCTACGGCGTCGTCTTCCAGGGCGGCGCGCTGTTCGACTCGATGACGTGCGCCGGCAACGTGGCCTTCCCGCTCCGGGAGAAGCTGCGCCTGCGCGCCGCCGAGGTCGCGACGCGAGTCGAGGCGGCGCTGACCCAGGTGGGGCTCGAGGGCATGGGAAGCAAGTACCCGGCCGAGGTCTCGGGGGGCATGCGCAAGCGCGTCGCCATCGCGCGCGCACTCGTCACCGAGCCCGAGATCGTTTTCTTCGACGAGCCGACCACGGGCCTCGATCCGATCCTCGTCAACACCATCCACCACCTGATCCTGGAGCTCCATCGGAAGCTCCGCTTCACCGCCGTCATGGTGAGCCACGAGATTCCTGAAATCTTCGAGATCGCCGACACCGTGGCCATGCTGCACGAGGGACGGATCGCGGAGGTCGGGCCGCCGGCCGTCATCCAGGCGTCGCCGAACCCCGTCGTCCGGCAGTTCATCCGCGGGGAACCGGAACGCGCGGAGGGAGCCTGATGGAGGAGCGAACGCGGGTCAACGTCGCGGTCGGGCTGTTCGTACTGATCGGCGTCTTGGCATTGGGCTACCTTTCGGTTAACCTCGGACGCGTTTCGTTCCTCGGTGGGGGCGGCTACGTGGTCACCGCCGAGTTTCCGTCGGTCGGGGGGTTGAAGCCCGGCTCGACGGTGGAGATCGCGGGCGTCGAGATCGGGCGCGTGGAGTCCATCACCCTGAAAGACTATCAGGCGCTCGTGGCCCTCCGGATCAACTCGGGGGTCAAGCTGCAGGACGACGCGATCGCGTCGATCAAGACGAAGGGGCTGATCGGGGAAAAGTACTTGCGTATCAGTCCGGGCGGATCGGAGAAGCTCATCCCGCCCGGCGGGCGGATCCGAGAGGTCGAAGCGCCGGTCGACTTCGAGGAGCTGTTGTCCAAGTACATCTTCGGCAAGGTCTAGGAGAACGTCGATGGCGACACTGGGTCGTAGCGGTCTTGTATCGGCCGTCGTCCTGGCGCTGCTCCTCGTCGCGGCCCCCGGGTGGGCGGGCCAGCCCACGGACCAGCTCCGCACGGAAATCGACCGGGTCCTCAAGGTCCTCGACGATCCGGAGCTGAAGAAGGAGGGCCGCGCCCGCGAGCGGCGGGCGGAGGTCCGCAGAATCGCGAACGACATCTTCGACTTCGAGGAGACCGCGAGGCGCTCGCTCGCCCGCCACTGGGCCCCGCGGACGCCGGCGGAGCGCGACGAGTTCGTCCAGCTCTTCGCCGACCTCCTCGAGCGCTCCTACATCTCCAAGATCGAGCTCTACGGCGGGGAAAAGATCGCCTATGTGGGGGAGACGATCGACGGCGACGTCGCGACCGTCAAGACGAAGATCACGACCAGGCAGGGGACGGAGATTCCGGTGGACTACCGGATGCACAAGCGCGGCGACAAGTGGCTCGTCTACGACGTCATCATCGAAGGCGTCAGCCTCGTCGCCAACTACCGCGTCCAGTTCAACAAGATCATCACCACCTCGTCCTACGCGGAGCTCGTCAAGAAGATGCGGGACAAGCAGGAAGAGTTCTACGGAGACGAGAAGCAGAAGCGGACCTCGCAGCGCTGACCGCCTCGCGGCGCACCACGGGCGCCGATTTCGACCGGATCCTTGTCCCGCGCGCGGACCGGTGTGCTACACTGGCGCGGGAAGTCGATTCCGCTAGTCGCGTTCGACTCGTCACGTCGCTGAGGAGGAGCCTGTGGGATCCGTTCGGGTCGCGATCGTCGGCGTCGGCAACTGCGCTTCGGCGCTCGTCCAGGGCGTGGAGTACTACAAGAACGCCCGGGACGGCGAGTTCGTCCCCGGTCTCATGCACACGCGGCTCGGGCCCTACCACGTCGGCGACATCGAGTTCTCGGCTGCGTTCGACATCGACGAGCGCAAGGTCGGCCGCGACCTGGCCGAGGCGATCGTCCAGGAGCCGAACAACACCGTCCGGTTCGCGGACGTCAAGACGCTCGGCGTGCCCGTGCAACGGGGAATGACACACGACGGCCTCGGCCAGTACCTCTCGCAGATGATCCGGAAGGCGCCGGGCTCCACCGCCGACATCGCGAACATCCTCCGCGAGACACGGACGCACATCGTGGTCAACTTCCTTCCGGTGGGCAGCGAGATGGCGACCAAGTGGTACGTCGAGCAGGTGCTCGACGCGGGCTGCGCGTTCGTGAACTGCATCCCGGTCTTCATCGCGCGCGAGGCCTACTGGCGTCGGCGCTTCGAGGAGCGGGGCCTGCCGGTGGTCGGCGACGACGTGAAATCCCAGGTGGGTGCGACGATCGTGCACCGCGTCCTCACGCGGCTCTTCATGGACCGCGGCGTGCGGCTCGAGCGGACGAGCCAGCTCAACTTCGGCGGCAACACCGACTTCTACAACATGCTCGAGCGCGAGCGGCTCGTGTCCAAGAAGATCTCCAAGACCGACTCGGTCCGCTCGCAGCTCGGTCACGACCTCCCGGCTGACGCCGTCCACATCGGCCCCAGCGACTACGTGCCGTGGCTCCTGGACCGTAAGTGGGCGCACATCCGCCTCGAGGGGCGTGGCTTCGGCGACCAGCCGATCAACGTCGAGTTGAAGCTCGAGGTGTGGGACTCGCCAAACTCGGCGGGGGTCGTCATCGACGCGATCCGCGCGTGCAAGATCGCCCTGGACCGCGGGCTGAAGGGGGCGCTCCTCGAGCCGTCGGCCTACCTCATGAAGTCGCCGCCGGAGCAATGGTCGGACGACCTGGCCCGTCAGCGCCTCGAGCGGTTCATCGCCGGCGAAGAGTAGGTGGCGCTCGCCCGACAGATCGGTCGTCCGCTGCGGTGGCTGGTGCGCCTGTCGTGCGCGCACCCGGCCCTCACGGTGGCGGGGGCGGTCGGCCTCGCCGCCGTGTCCGTCCTGTACACGCTCGCGACGCTGACGTTCCAGACCTCGACGCTCGGACTCCTCCCCCGCGGTCAGCCGTACGTCGAGCGGTACCGTCAGTACGATCGCGAGTTCGGCGAACTCGACGACCTCGCGATCGTCGTCCAGGCCCCCTCGCTCCCCGAAGCCACGCTCTACGCGCGGCGCCTCGTGCGCGAGCTGCGTGCCGCGCACGTGCCGCTCGCCCGCATCGCCTATCGCATCGACCCCAAGCAGTTCGAGGGCCGTGCGCTCCTCTTCTTGTCCAAGGAAAAGCTCGCCTCCATCCGCGACAAGATCTTCGACTACCAGGAGTTCATCGAGACGTTCGCGGGCCGCCCCACGCTCGACCAGCTCGTCGACGGCGTCGCGACCCAGGTCGCGTCTGCATTCGTCACGGCCTTCATCGACCTCGGCCTCTCCGACAGCAAGCCGGCCCTCGACATCCGCTTCGTCGACGACCTGGTGGCGCAGATCTCGGCGCGGCTCGATCGGCCGACGCCCTACCGCTCGCCGTGGGGCGCGCTCTTCACCGTGGGGAGCGAGGGTCCCGGCACGGGCTACTTCCTCTCCGGGGACGAGCGGCTCCTCTTCATCCTGGTCGAGCCCGAGAGCGAGCGCGGGAGCTTCACCGGCGACCGGCGCGCGATCGAGGGCATCCGGGCGGTCATCCAATCGCTCCGGCCCGAGTTCCCCGACGTCGAGGTGGGCGTCACCGGCAAGCCGGCCCTCTCGAACGACGAGATGACCGCGGCCTTCCGCGACAGCGAGCGGGCGACGCTCCTCGCCTTCGCGCTCACGCTCGGGCTCCTGCTCGCGGCCTTCGCCCGGCTCGGCAAGCCGGTGCTCATGCTGCTCGTGCTGACCACGAGTCTCTGCTGGGCGCTCGGCCTCGGAACCCTCGTCATCGGCCATCTCTCGCTCTTCTCGGTCATGTTCATCTCGATCGTGATCGGAATCGGGATCGACTACGGCATCTATTTCCTCTTCCGGTACGAGGAAGAGCTGTTCCTCGGGCGGAGCCTCGGGGAGGCGCTCGAGATCACCGCGGCGCGCAGCGGTCCGGGGATGCTGCTGGGCGCCGTGACGGCGGCGGGGACGTTCTACGTGCTCTGCCTGACCGAGTTCCGCGGGGTCCAGGAGCTCGGATTCATCGCGGGCACCGCGATCCTCCTGTCGTGGGTGGCGATGATCACGGTCTTCCCCGCGACGCTCGTCCTCGTCGACCACCGCCACGCGCGCCGGCCGTCGGGCTCGATCCCTCGGGTGCTCGCCCTGGAGCGCGTGCACGTGCCGCTCGTCGAGCGCATCATGACGTACCCGAAGACGGTGCTGGCCTTCACCGTCGTCCTCACGGGCGTGTCGGCGTGGGGGCTCACGTACATCCAGTTCGACTACAACCTGCTCCACCTCCAGGCGAATGGGACCGAGTCGGTCGTCTGGGAGCGGAAGATCCTCGCGACCGCCGGCCGATCGGGGTTCACGGCGCTGGCGAGCGCGGATTCGCTCGCGGAGCTGCGCCGCAAGGACGCCGCCTTCAGCCGGCTCGCCACCGTCTCCGAGGTGGACTCCGCGCTCCTGCTCATCCCCGACGACCAGGCGGAGAAGCAGAAGATCATCCGGGACTTCGCGCCGATCATCGCCCCGGTGCGGGTCGGCCGGCCGACGCCGGTCGACCTCGACCGGCTCACCACCGCCTTCGAGACGCTCAAGCGGCGCTTCGATATCGCGGAGAACGAGGCGCCCGAGGGCGAGGCCAAGGAGAAGCTCCGCGACATCAGCTCGAAGATCGAGCGGCTCCTGACCAAGCTGCGCCAGACGGATCCCGAGGTGAGCGAGCCCGCGCTGACGTACCTCCAGTCCCAGATCTACAACGACTTCGTGAAGAACTTCCAGCGGCTGCAGGCGAACCTCTCGCCCCGGCCGATCGGGCTCAAGGACATCCCGCCCGAGCTCCGCCGCAAGTTCATCAGCGACCGGGGGCGCTTCCTGCTCCACATCCATCCCGCCGTGGATATCTGGGACCGCGAGGGTGCGCTCCGCTTCGTCACCGAGCTCCGGTCGGTGGACCCCGAGGTCACGGGGACCCCGATCATCACGTTCGAGGCCATCCGTTTCATGGAGCGCGCCTACCAGCGCGGGACGGTCTACGCGATCCTGCTCGTCTCGTTCGTGACCGCGCTCATGCTGCGACGCGCGCGCGAGATCTTGCTCGCGCTCCTGCCCTTGGCGCTCGGGATGCTCTGGACGTTCGGTCTGATGTACTTCTTCGACCTGACGTTCAACATGGGGAACGTCTTCGGCCTGCCGTTGATTCTCGGCGCCGCCGCGGAGTACGGGCTGAACATCGTGCTCCGCTACATGGAGGGGCGCGACCACGGCGGGCCCCTCGTGGCGCGCAGCACGGTGATGGGCGTCCTCGTCAGCGGGCTCACGACGATCGTCGGGTTCGGCAGCCTGATGATCGCGGACCACCGCGGGATCTTCGGCCTCGGGCTGCTGCTCACGCTGGGCTCGGCGACGAGCCTCGTCGCCGCCCTGGTCGTGCTACCGGTGCTCCTGCGCCTGCTGCACCGGGCGCCGGCCGCGCCGCCGACCTGGCGCTACGAGACGCCCGCGCCGCCGCCCCTCGCCGCGGCCCCACGCGGCGAGGATTGAGCTCGGGGGAAGCGGCGCCGCTCCCCCACGATGGCGCCGAGCATGTTGTTCTGAGTTACCGCCCGTCGCGCGCGGGCTTCGCCGGCGCAACCTGATCTTGGGGGAGGCTCGGAGGGGGCCGTCGAGGCCCCCTTCGATTTTCGCCGGCCCGCCGTGCGGCCAGGAAGCGGACGAACTCGGCACCCTCCCGGAGCCGCCGCGCGAGCACGCGCCGGTCCCGCGCCATCTCGCCCGCAATCGCGAAGAGCTTCCGCGGTCGGAAATAGAAGCGTCGGTAGAACGTCTCCACGGAGTCGAAGATCTCGGTATGGGCGAGGTGCGGGTAGCTCAGCGCGCTCCGCTGAACGCCCCGCCCGTCGACGAGCTCGCGGCCGTCGAGCCAGCCCTGCTCGAGGGCCTGTCGGTGCATCGCCGTGCCAGGGTAGGGCGCGGCGATCGACACCTGGATCGTGTCCGGATCGAGCTCGCAGGCGAAGCGGATCGTCTCCGCGATCGTCTCGTGCGTCTCGCCGGGAAGCCCGAGGACGAACGTGCCGTGGATCCGGATGCCGAGCGCCTTGGCGTGCCGGGTGAACTGCCGCGCGACGTCCAGGCGGACCCCCTTCTTCACGTTGTTGAGGATGCGCCGGTTGCCGGATTCGTAGCCGACGAGCAGAAGGCGGAGGCCGTGGTCTTTCAGGACACGGAGCGTCTCGTACGGGACGTTCGCCTTGGCGTTGCACGACCATGTGACGCCGAGCCGACCGAGCCCGCGCGCGATCGCCGCGGCGCGGGGCAGGTCGTCGGTGAAGGTGTCGTCGTCGAAAAAGACCTCGCGCGCCTGTGGGAAATAGCGCTGGGCGAGCGCGACCTCGCGCACGACGTGCTCGACCGAGCGCGTCCGGTACCGGTGTCCGCCGACGGTCTGGGGCCACAGGCAGAAGGTGCACTTCGACCGGCAGCCGCGCCCCGTGTAGAGCGACACGTACGGGTGGAGGAGGTAGCCGATGACGTAGTTCTCGATCGTCAGGTCCCGCCGGTAGACGTCGACGACGAACGGGAGCGCGTCCATGTCTTCGAGCTTCGGCCGTTCGGGGGTATGTCGGATCGCGCCGCCGTCCCGGTAGCTCACGCCGAGGACGCGGCCGAGCGGGCGCCCCTCGGCCACCTCCTTGAGCGTGAAGTCGAACTCGCTGCGCGCGACGAAGTCGATCGCGGGCGAGGCGGCGAGTGACGCCGCCGGGTTGACCGCGACGTGCGCGCCGACGAAGCCGACGCGGAGGCGCGGGTTGTCCGTCTTGAGTGCTTCGGCCACCCGCACGTCGTGCGCGAAGGACGGCGTGCTCGTGTGGAGCACGGCGAGCTCGTAGTCGCGGGCGAGCGGGCGCACGTCCGCCAGCGTGAGACCGTCGGGCGGCGCGTCGACCAGCCGCGAGCCGGGGACGAGCGCGGCGGGTTGCGCGAGCCACGTCGGGTACCAGAATGACCGCACCTCCCGCCGAGCCTGGTAGCGGGAGCCTGCACCGCCGTCGAAGCCCTCATACGACGGCGGGTGCAGGAAGAGCGTCCTCATGCCCGCGACACTTCCACCAAGTTCGAATGGAACGCCGGGCCGCCGCCCAGATCGGTTACGCGGTCGCTCGTCAGCACGTTCACGCCCCGGCCGTCTGGATGAAAGCGGTGCCACCAGATTCCCTCGATCACGACCACGCCCGGCCGGGTCGCGTCCGTCACGCGGGCGGTGAACCGCGCCGCGCCGCGCGGGCTCTCGACGGTGACCGCGGCGCCGTCCGCGATCCCGCGCCGCTCCGCGTCTTCCTGCGCCAGCATCACGGTCGGCGTCCCCTGCCGGCGCCGCAGGAGCGCCGACTGGCTGAAGGACGAGTTCAGAAAGAACCGGTTCGGCGGCACGAGGCACTGCAGCGGGTAGCGCGCCACGAGCTCACGGTTCTCGGGCCCCTCGTCGAGCGGCACGTACGTCGGCAGCGCGGGCAGCCCTTGCCGCGCGAGCCGCTCCGAGTAGAACTCGACCCTCCCCGAGGGGGTCGGCGCGCCGTGGGCGAACGGCGTGTACGGACGCGGCAGGCTCACCCGGACCCAGCCCCGGGCCGCGAGCTCCTCGAAGGTGATCCCCCGCACCGTCGCGTCGCCCCTCGCCAGGAACTCGCGGATCAGCGCCTCCGGGCTCTTCGCGTAGTGCTCCCCGGCGACGCCCATCGTGCGCGCCAGGAGCTGAAACACCTCCCAGTTCGACTTCGCCTGGCCCTGGGGCGGCAGCGCCGGCTGGGCGAGCTGGAGCGTGAACTGCCCGTAGGAGCGGTAGAGGTCGAGGTGCTCCAGCGAGGTCGTCGCCGGCAGGACGAGGTCGGCATAGAAGGCGGTGTCGGTGAGGATCTGCTCGTGCACGACGGTGAAGAGGTCCTCGCGCGCGAGCCCCGCGAGGACCAGCGTCTGGTTCGGACACACGGCCGCCGGGTTCGAGCTGTACACGTAGAGCGAGCGGATCGCCGGGGCCTGCCGCCGGTCGGTCAGCGCGCGCCCCAGGTGGATCATGTTGACGATCCGCGGCGGCGGCGTGGGCATGAGGTCCGGCCGCTCCAGGACCGCGTAGTCGAAGCCGAACCCCGCGGCCGACGACAGGAGAGCGCCGCCGTGCGGATCGGCGTAGGCGCCCGTGAGCGCCGGCAGGCACGCGAGGGTGCGGCACGTCATCCCCCCGTTGTCGTGACGCGAGATCCCGATGCCGATGCGGATGAAGGTCCGTGGGCCCGCCCCGTAGCGCCGGGCGAACCGGACGATCGTCGCGACGTCGAGGCCGACGATCGGCGCGACCGCCTCCGGGGAATACGCCTTCACGTGCTCGGCGAGCCGCTCGATGCCGAGCGTCGCCCGCTCGATGTAGTCGCGGTCGAGGTGACCCTCCGCGATCAGGACGTGCATCACGGCGAGCGCCAGCGCCGCGTCGGTGCCCGGGCGGACCATGAGGTGGAGGTCCGCCTGCTGGGCGGTCGGCGTGCGATACGGATCGACGACGATGACGAAGGCGCCGCGGGCGCGCGCCTGCTTGACGAGCGTCATCACGTTGATCGTCGAGTAGGCCGCATTCACGCCCCAGAGGACGACCAGGTCCGCACCCACCATCTGCTCCGAGTCGTTGCCGGTGACGGCGCCCAGGGTGGCGCGCCAGCCCGCGTACGCGGTGTCGACGCAGATCGTGCGGTCCAGGCGGCTCGCACCGAGCGCGTGGAAGAAGGGGTGGCCCGCGTAGTACTGGACCTGGCCCATCGACCCCGCGTACGAGAACGGCAGGATCGCCTCGGCGCCGACGGCGCCGAGGATCTCGTGCCAGCGCCGTCCGATCTCGTCGATCGCCTCGTCCCAGGAGATCGGCACGAACTCGCCCCTCCCCTTCGCGCCCACCCGCCGGAGCGGGGTGAGCACACGCAGCGGCGAATGAACGCGCTCGGCATATTCGCGCACCTTGCCGCAGATCACCCCCTGCGTGAAGGGATGGTCGGGGTTGCCCGTGACACCCGTGAGACGGCCGTCCTCGACGGTGAGGACGAGGCTGCAGGCGGACGGACAGTCGTGAGGACAGACGGACAGCATGCCGCATTTAAAGGTATCATGGCGGCCGTCATGTTCGGCTGGCTCGTGCGGCTGAACCCCTTCAAGACTCCCGACACCCAGCGTCTGGCCGTCCTGTTCGGCGTCGTCTACTTCGCCCAGGGGATGTGGTACCTGCCGAACCAGACGATCACCATCGTGCTCAAGGAGCGGGGGCTCTCGGCGGGCCAGGTCGCCGACTTCTTCCTCATCAGCACCGTGCCCTGGCTGGTGAAGCCGCTCTACGGCCTCATCTCGGACTTCGTCCCGCTCTTCGGCCGACGGCGGAAGAGCTACTTCCTGGTGACCTCCGGGCTCGCCGCGCTCGCGGGGCTCCTCCTCGCCTCGGGCTCGCCGATCTCCGACGGGACGATCGAGACGCTCGGCGTCACGCTGCCGATCGTCGGCACCGTGAGCTTCACGCTCGTCGCGGGCGTGTGGCTCTTCACACTCATGGCGCTCGGCCTCGCGTTCACCGACGTCCTGGTGGACGCGATGATGGTCGAGAACGGCCGGCCCCGCGGTCTCACCGGCGCGTTCCAGTCGGTCCAGTGGGCGTGCATCACGGTCGCGTCCGTCCTCGTCGGCGTGGTGGGCGGCCGCCTCGCCGAGTCGCGGAGCCTGCGGGCAGCCTTCCTGCTCGCCGCCTGCTTCCCGATGATCTCCATGCTCATGGGCCTGCTCGTCGTCCGTGAGCCGCGCACCAGCTTCGACCGCGAGGCGTTCCGGGAGACGCTGGGCGCCATCCGCGAGGCGCTCGCACACCGGGACATGTGGCTCGTGGCGTGCTTCATCCTCTTCTGGACCTTCAGCCCGTCCTTCGGCCCGGCCTTTCTCTACTACCAGACCGATACGCTCGGGTTCAGCCAGCAGTTCATCGGCACCCTCGGCTCGCTCAGCGCGATCGCCGGGGTCGTCGGAGCGACGATCTATGCGCCGATCTCGCGGCGCTTCCCGCTCAAGCGGATCGTCAATGGGGTGATCGGACTGGGCGTCGCGGGCACCCTCGCGTATCTCCTCTACCGGGGCGCCGCCTCCGCTCTGGTCATCGACACCGTCTTCGGCTGTGTCGGCATGATCACCCAGCTCGCCCTGCTCGACCTCGCCGCCAAGTCGTGCCCGAAGCGGGTCGAGGCGACGTTCTTCGCGCTCCTCATGTCCTTCTACAACGGCGGCTCCCAGCTCTCGCAGAACCTCGGCGCGCGGCTCTACGACAATTTCGGTTACACGCCGCTCGTGCTCATCTCGACGGCGTTCACCGCGGCGGCGTGGCTGCTCGTGCCGCTCGTGCGGATCGACCGGATCGAGGCCCGGGCGCGCGAGGAGGCCCGGGCGCGCGAGGCCGCCGCGGCGGCGAGTCAGTCCGTGGCCGCGAGGTAGAACTCCACCTCCGCCGGGCCGGCGACGAGCGGGTCACGGCGCTCGCGGAAGGCGGCGAGGTGGGGCGCCTTTCGATGCGCATCGAAGGCGGCGTCCGAACGGTACTGCTCGTAGAAGAGGAAGAGGTCCGGGTTCTTCTTCGACCTGTGCAGCCGGTAGACGAGGCAGTCGGGCTCCGCCTTGACCACCGCCGCCACCTGCTCGCGCAGGATCGTCGCCAGCTCGTCCCCCTTCCCCGGCTTCGCCGAAAGCTTCGCAACGACGGTCAGCACGTTCGCCATCACGCCCCTCCCTCCGCGCGGGCATTCACGCCTCGTGTCGCCGTCGCGTGCGCACACCGGAGCCAGTGGAGCGCGCGCCCGACGTCGTCCGGTCCTTCGATGTCGAATTCGACCCAGCCCCGCCGCGCGAAGCGCCGGTGGGGGCGGATGCGCGCGTCGCCGAGCGCCCGCGCCTGGTCGGTCGGCGAGAGGCGGAGCCACAAGTCGCGCTCCTTCTCCCGGAGCGGGAAGCACGCGAAGAGCGTCTCGCCGAGGAAGTAGCCCCACCGCCCGAACATCGGTGTGATGCGTACGCCCTCCCACGCGCCGAGGGTCTCGTTCAAGCGCTGCGCGGCGCCGGCGCCGCCGCGTGCGAGGGTGCGCCGGACCTTGCGCCCGCGGCCCATCCCACGGAAGCGGCGCCCGGTTATGGCCAGACCTGCGTATAGGCGAACCGGGCGCGCTCGCTCGCCGCGCCAAACTTGGCGTCGTAGTCGGCCCGGAGCGCCTTCATATGCTCCGAGACGATGAAGCGTCGGTAGGTCGCCTCGTCCTGCAGCTCGTACACCGCCATGTACTGGTACCGATCCTCACCCTCGAGCGCCTTGTAGCGCCGCGCGCTCACGAGACCCTTGAATTGTAAAACTTGCGGAACGTGCTCCTCGTTGTACCAGCGGTTGAACGCGTCCTCTCGATCCTTGCGAATGGTCGCCTTCACGACGAACAAGACCGTGGCCATCGTGGCTCTCCCGGATGCGCGGAATCGACCGCGGCCCATTCTGCCATTGACAGCCTCTCTGCCGCCATGCGAAAAGAAACCGCTTTGGACACGAGCGCCCACGGAAGGTCATGGCGGCCGACGCGACGCGTGTGAGGTTCGCGCCGGCCGAAGGCGCCGCGCGGCTGTTCACGCCGACGTTCTGCGAGTACCTGGCCCGCTTGCACGACACGCTCGGCGCGCGCGCGCGCGAGCTCCGCGCCCGGCGCGACGAGGGGCTACGGCGCGCGCTCTGCGACCACGTCATGCCCGGCCACCCACCGCCGAGCGCGGCGACCACGGGGGACTGGCGCGTGCCACCCGTTCCCGACGAGCTCAGGAAGCCCGGGATCGAGATCTCGGGCCCGTGCTCGATCACCTCGATGTTCATCAACGCGCTGAACCCGGGGCCGGAGGGCGAGCGCGCCGAGGGCGACCTGGACGACGACGAGGACTCGGGCGGCCACCGGCTCATCGACACGGTGCGGGCGACCGAGAACCGCCTCGCCGCGGTCAACCGCGAGCTCGCCTTCGAGGACCGAGAGCGCGGCCGGAGCTACCGGATCGCGCCGGGCGAGCTCCCGTTCTTCATGCACCGCGAGCGCGGGCTCCACCTCGACGAGCCCGACGTCACGGTCGACGGCCAGCCGGTGAACGCCGCGATCCTCGGCACCGCGCTCACGCTCTTCTTCGCGGGACGGGCGCAGGCCGACCGCGGACAGGGCATCTACTTCTACCTCCCGAAGCTCGAGCACGCGCCCGAGGCGCGCTGGTACCGGGACCTCTTCGACCGCTCGCGCGAGCACCTCCCCGGCCTCCGGAACGCGACGATCCGCGCGGTCGTGCTCGTGGAATCGCTTCCGTGCGTGTACGAGATGGAGGAGATGCTGTGGGAGCTCGGCCCCTACGCCGCCGGGCTCAACGCCGCGCGCTGGGACCTCAAGGCCTCGATCTTCGAGTTCGTCATGGCCGACCCCACACAGGTGTGGCCCGACCGCTTCGGCGTGGACATCAAGACGACGGCCTTCCTCGCGAACATCTTCCGGCGCCTGGTCGGGATCTGTCTCAAGCGCGGCGCCGTTCCGATCGGCGGCATGGCCACCGCGCTCCCCTCGAACGACCCGGTCGTGAACCGCGTCGCCGGCGAGGCGATCGCCACAGACAAGGAGTGGGAGGCCGCGCAGGGCTTCGTCCGCGGCTGGGTGGCCCACATCTTTCACATGAAGACGGCGGCGGACCCGTTCAAGAAGCTCGTCGGCTCGGGCTGGACGCCGACCCCCGAGATGGCGAAGCCCGAGACCTATCCGGTGACGATCGAGGTGCCGGCGGGCCCCGTCACCCTCGATGGGACGCGGCGCAACGCGCGGATGCTCGTCGAGTACCTCGAGGGCTGGCTCAACGGCCGCGGCGCCAAGGGAATCGACAGCCTCGAGGGCAAGCCCGGCGTCCACCCGGCGCTGATGGAGGATCTCGCCACGGGCCGCATGTCGGTCGCGCAGATCGCCCAGCGCATCCGCCACCACGCGCGGGACGGGCAGGCGGGCGTCGCCCACGACTTCGCCCTCGTGAAGAAGCTCCTCCAGGAGGAGCTGGGGGACATCCTGTCGCGGCGGCCGCAGCACGCCGAGGTCGAGACGCGCTACCGCCAGGCGATGAAGGTCGGCCTGCGCTGGGTCAAGAACTACACGGAGCTGAACTTCCGGAGCCTCGGCTCGTATACGCGTGCCGAGCTCGACGTGATCGCCCGAGCGCCCGACGCCTTCTGATAGACGTCAGGGGGGAGCGGCGCCGCTCCCCCCGACACCCCCCACCGGTCACCCGCAGCGGCCCGGCCCGGACGTTCGTTGCGCGGGCAAAGCCCGCGCTCGACCAGCGGTTACCCAAACGCCTTCTGACCCTCAGCGTCCCCCGGCGGTCTCTGCGGCGCCGAGCGCCAGGAGGCCGCCGTCCACCACGATCGTCTGGCCCGTGAGCCCACCCGTCGTCGCGAGGTAGAAGATCGCCGCGGCCGTCTCGTCGGCCGTGGGCAGGCGCTGGATCGGCGTTCGCGCGGACGTCGCTGTCCAGTGGACATCGGTCCACCCGCCGAAGCCGGTCGGGATCAGGCCGGGCGCCACGGCGTTGACGCGGATCGAGGGTGCGAGAGCGCGGGCGAGCGACATCGTGAGGGTCGTCAGCGCGGCCTTCGAGGCGGCGTAGGCCATCGAGGAGCCGCCGCCGGCGAAGGCGGCCACGGAGGTGACGTTGACGACCGACCCCGCGCCCCGCTGGCGCATGTGCGGCGTGGCCGCGCGGACGCAGTAGAAGGCGCCCTTGACGTTGACGGCCCACACCCGGTCCCAGATGTCGTCGGTGAGGCCGTCGAGGTCCGAGTGGGGCTGGACGCGCTTGGTCCAGCCGGCGTTGTTGACGAGGATATCGACGCCGCCGAGCTCCTGGGCGACGCGCGCCAGCATCGCACGCACCTCCCCGTCGTTCGACACGTCCGCCCGGATCGCGACGGCGCCGACGCCGAGCTTCCCGATCTCTTTGACCGCCGCGCTCGCCGCTTCGGCGTTCTTCGAGTAGTTCACCGCCACCGCGGCGCCGGCTCGCGCGAAGGCCAGCGACGCGGCGAGGCCGATACCGGTGGCCCCGCCCGTGACGACCGCCACCTTGCCTCGGAACTCTCCGTCACTCATACCGGCTGATGTGCAGGTGGACGCCGTGGCTCGATTCCGGCTCGACCGTCACCTCGCCCGTGCCCCGCAAACACTTCGTGCTCGCGCGATCAAAGGCGGCCATGAGCGACTCGAAATCCTCGGCGACGAGCGAGAGCGCCACCATGCCCTCGGTCCCGCCGACCTCCTCGGACGGCACGATCAGGATCGCGCCCCGCCCGACGCCCAGCATCGTGCGCGGGCCGTCGTTCATCGCGACCTCTGTGAGACCGAAGCGGGACCGGAAGACGCCCGCCGTCTGCTTCACGTCGCGGGCGCCGACCACGAGCCGCTTGAGCCTCACCGGGGACGGTTCCGCCGCCGCGTCCTCCGCGGGCGTCGCGAGCTCGACCAGGACCCCGCAGCACGCCTTCGGGTGCAGGAACGCGATCTGACCGGCGAGCCCGGGCCGGGGCGCCGTGTCGATCAGCTCGACGTGCGTCTCCTTCAAGGCCCCGAGCGCCGCGTGGATGTCCGGCGTGTCGAGGCAGAGGTGGTGGAGCCCCTCGCCGCGGCGGGCGAGGAAGCGGCCGACGCCCGACGACGCGTCGAGCGGCTCGAGCAGCTCGATCTCCGTTTCACCGGCCGCGAGCAGCGCGGCGCGCACGCCCTGATCGGGGAGCCGCGCCTCCTTGACGAGCGGGAGGCCGAGGGTGTCCCGGTAGAACCGATACGCGGCCGCCAGGTCCCTGATCACGATGCCCACGTGATGAATCCGTCGCATCACGCGCGATCCCCTCAACGGACGAATGGGGCGACCCTGCGCATGCAGGCGTCGCGGACACGGATCCGGTGATTGGACAGGAGGCCGAGTGGCAGCCGGCGAACGGGGAAGTAGTCCAGCGCCAACGTCTCGTCCGAGGTCGCGAGGGCGCCGCCGCGCACCGCGCACTCGAAGCACACGTTGATGTAATGCCAGACGTTGCCGTCCGGGTACCGAACGACCTGCCGGGCGGGCTCCGAATAGACGCCGACCAGCCGACGCACGGACACAATCAGGCCGGTCTCTTCCTGGACCTCACGGCGTACGGCGTCCCGAACCGACTCGCCGATCTCCACCGACCCGCCGGGCAGTCCCCACTGCCCCCCGTCGGATCGCTGCTGGAGGAGGAGGCGACCGTGACGGTCGAAGATCACGGCGGACACGCTTGGCCTGATCCCGAGCGCGCGCTCGTAGTTCGGCTCGAGCGTGATCACCCGACCAACCTACCCGACGCGGCCCGCTCGCGCAATATTTCCCAGGCGTCACCCTCCCGCCGCGCTGAACAGCCGCTGAAAGTCGCTCCAGGGCGTCGGCGAGCGCCGGGCGACGGCGGCGTTCTCCTCGACGTGCGCCGTCGACTTCATGCCGACCAGCGCCGTGCCAATCCCCGGCGTGGAGCGCACGAACTGGAGCGCCCGCTGGGCGTCACTCGCGAAACCCGGCAGGAGCTCGGCCACCACGGGCGGGAGGTTCCGCGCGAGGTGGCCCTGGTAGACCGAGGCCGAGGCCATGACGTACACGCCGAGGCGCCGGGCGGCCTCGAGGACGGGGACGAAGCTCCCGTCGTCCTTCTGGTTGGCGCGGGTGAAGGCCTCCGGCATCGCGAGGTTGTACGGAAGCTGAATCACGCGGAAGTGGTGATCGGGCCCCGCGACCGCACGGGCCGCGCCCACGAGCTCGGCGAGCGAGAGGTAGCCGGGCGCGCCCGGATCCTCCCGGTAACCGTTCCACGTTGCGGTGCCGTAGCGTCGGATCTTCCCGTCGCGCACGGCCTGCTCGAGCGCCTCGAAGGCCGCGCGTAGGCGCGCGAGAAACTCCGAGCGGCCCACTTCCTCGAGCTCGGACTCGGGATTGTGGACGTAATAGATGTCGATGGTCTCGAGCCCGAGGTTGACCCGGCTCCGCTCGATCTGATCGGCGAGGTAGCGTGGCGTCATGCAGTGGGAGCCGCCCACGACGTCGCCGGGCCGCACGATCCCCGTGTCCAGGTACGTCTGGGTGAACCACGCGCGCGCGTCGCGCGGCACGGCGCCGTCGAAGGGAATGTAGCCGCCCTTCGTCGCGACGATCACCTCGTCGCGCCGGACCGTCCCGCCACCGACCGCGCTCGCCAGGGCCGCTCGCACCGCACGTTCGCTGCGCTGATGACGGTAGTTGATCGCCGTGTCGATCACGTTGACGCCGAGCTCGAGCGCGCGCGCGATCGCGTCCTGGTACATGACGTCGGTCGCGCCGTCCTCCCGACCGAGGTAGGTGCCGAGGCCGACCGTCGCGACATTGATCCCGTCGAGCTCGCGAAAGTGCGCGGGAACGACGGTGCCGGCGAGTCGCGCCAGATAACGCTTCGTCCCCTCGGCCGTTGCGCCGCCGGCCATCAGGGTCGTCATCGGGTCAGGGAGCGACCTGGAAGGTGAAGCGGCCACGCACGACGTGGCCGTCCGCGGACAGGACCTGCCACTCGACCCGATACGCGCCCGGCGCCAGCGCGGGCAGCGGCACGCTCAGGCGATCGGCGGTCCCGTCGGATGCGGGCGTCGCGAGCCGTACCGGCTCACCGTGCGCGGTGGAGAGCCGGAGGCGCGAGAGCCGCTTCTCGACCCGGTTGTTGAACCGGAGGGAGAGCGTGGGCGGCGCCACCGCGACCGTCGAATCGGCGGCGGGCGTCGATTCGAGCAGGAGCGAATGGGCGGGCGCCGGGGTCGGGACGCCCAGCCCGAGGGCGGCGGCGAGGAGCGCACGGACGAGACGCGTCAACGCCAGTCGTCAAGGACGAGGTGGGTGGGGTCTTCGTAATCCTCCTGCCGGCCCCGTTGCATCCGGATCATCGTGAAATCGATCTGGTATCCGCATTGGACGAGGGTGTTGTACGCGAGCCAGTACCGAGAATACACGGGGAGGATCACCCGCTGCATCCCCAACTCCTGGCCCAGCGTCTCGAGCGCCGCGACAAACTCGGTCAGGTGCTCGACCTTCCGCTGCGGCGGGTCGATCGCCAGAAACTTGACGTAGAGCGCGCCCGACGGCGCCTCGCTCACGCCCGGCGTGTGGTAGATCGCGAAGCCCGCGAGGTCGCGTCCGCGCTCGAGCAGGAGCGTGTCGCCGAGCGCGAGTCCGTCCACGATCTCGACCTCCTTCGACAGGTCCATGCCGCGGCAGATCGCGTTCGTGATCCGGTGCATGCGCGCGAGCGTCGCCTTCTTCTTCGTCTCCTCGAGCGACGAGAACCGGCGGACCGCGAGGGCCGCCTTGCCCGGCTTGGGGACGGCCGCGCGGGCCGGAGCCCGGTCGATGGCGCGGCTCATCACGGCGGTGAGCGCTTTGGGCCGGTAGCCGAACTTGTGGAACAGGAAGAGGTGCTTCGGGCTCGTCGGGTAGGTGACGCACCCGTGGAGCGCCGCCTTGTTCTCCTCGAAGAATTCTTCCGACGCGCGGATGAGCTGCTGACCGATCGTCTGGTTCTGGTAGTTCGTGAGGACCGCGACCGGCCCGAGGATCCCGACCGTGCCCCACGTGACGGCGAGCGCGGCGCCCACGATCTTCGCGTTGTCCTCCTCCGCGACGAAGCAGCCCCAGGGCTCCATGAGCCAGCGGTGGTGGACGTACTGAGCGCCGCCGAACGCCTGGCGCGGCCGGGTGCCGAGCTGGCGCTCGAGGAAGTCGCCGAAGGTCTGCTCGAAGACGTCGCGGACCTTCGAGAGATCGCCCTTGCGGACGCGCCGGACCTGGATCTTCGGCAGGCGCCCCTGCGGATCGAGCCCCGCGCGATCGACGGTGGCCCTCACGGGGACACGCCGGCGAGGTCTTCGAGCAGGGTGATCACGCCGGAATGGTCGAGGCCGCCCCGCCCCTTCACGCGAAGCGCGTTGAACAGCTCCTGGACGACGGCCGTCGCCGGCAGCGGCACGCCGAGCGCGCGCGCCGAGTCCATGATGAGCCCGAGGTCCTTGTAGTGGAGGTCGATCTTGAAGCCCGGCGGGTACGTGTTCGCGACGTAATTCGGCCGCTTCTGGTCGAGGCACCGGGACCCGGCGAGCCCGCCCGCGAGCGCGGTGAGCGTGAGCTCGCGATCGAGCCCCGCCTTCTTCGCGAGCGTGAGCGCCTCGGCGAGCGCCGTGAGGTTCACGGCCACGATGATCTGGTTGGCGAGCTTCGTGAACCCGCCGGACCCGAGCGGGCCGAGACGCGTGATCGTCCGACCCATCGCCTGGAAGATCGGCAGCACCGCGTCGAACACCACCTTCTCGCCGCCGACCATGATCGAGAGCGCCGCGTCGATGGCGCCCTTCTCCCCGCCGGACACGGGCGCGTCGAGCATCTCGACGCCGTTCGAGGCGAGGGCCTTGCCGACCCGTTGGGAGACGATCGGCGAGATCGTGGACATGTCCACGTAGATCAGCCCACGCCGCGCCCCCTCGATGATGCCATCCTTCCCGAGCGCGACGAGCTCGACGTCGGGCGAGTTGGGCAGCATGGTGATCACCACCTCGCACTGCGCTGCGACGTCGCGCGGCGAGGTGGCGGCCTTCGCGCCCGCCTGGACGAGCTCGTCCACGGGCCCGCGGCTTCGGCTGTGGACGACGAGGGGGAATCCCGCCTTCAGGAGATTCTTCGCCATGGGGCGTCCCATGATGCCCAGTCCAATGAATCCAGTCACTTGCGCCATAAGACCCCCGTCGAGGAAGGCAAAATGAGCAACGACACATAACACGGCGCGACTTTCGGGGTCAAGCCGCCGGCGACCGGTCGTCTGTCCAAGGTCACCCAGAGGTGTGGACGCGCGGTCGAATCCTCAGCGTCGCGACGCGCGCTTCCCCCAGAGGTCCTTGGCGAGCCAGTCGAGACCGAGCGCCTTGAGCGTCGCCGGCAGGGGCTTGCCGGTCTTCCGGTCGTAGCCGACCTCACGGTACCAGGTGTCGACCATCTTCTCCCACTGCTCGCCGACGGCCTGACCCTTGGCGGGGCCGTCGACCGGCGTCGAGCCGTACCGCGTGGACGGTCGTTCGAGGTCAGGCGTGAGGCCGCAGCGGAGCGACGCCGCGCGCAGGATGGCGGCTGTCCGCCGACCGAAGCGAACCGTCTCCGACACGGTGACGTCCCAGCCGGTGGCCGCGTTCAGGACACGGCAGAGGTTTTCGAGCCGCGTGCGCGTGGTGAAGATGCACATCCCGAGGGAGTCCTCGAAGTTGCGCCGACCCCGGATCCCGGCAATGAACTTCGCGACGGCCTCGCCGTCAAAGGTATTGATACGCGTGGGCTGGCCGATCTCGGCCGGGTGCACGGGCACCCCGCTCTCCAGCGTCCCGGTGCCCGAGGTGCAGGTGTCGAGCATCTCGTCCCAGCGCGCGCGATGGTCGTGGCCGCGCGGGGCCGCGCCCTTCTCCGTGTAGATGGCGCAGTCCTTGGCGGGGCTCCCGAGCTTCTCCGCCGCACGCTTGACCCCCTCGGCCAGGACGTTTCCGAACCCCTGGCGATGGCTGATCATCTGGATCAACCGCGCGGCCCCCTTGATGTCGCCCCACGTGAGTCGGAACCCGACCTGCGCCTCCGTGAGGTACCCTTTCTCCTGGCACTCCATCACCCACCCGCAGATCCAGCCGAACTCGTTCACGTCGAGGCACGCACGGTCGAGCTCGGTGTTCAACCAGGCCACGCCGTCGATGTCGCTCATGGCGCCGATGGCCCAGCCGGCGCCTGACCAGCCTTCGTACTCGGGCTCGTCGACGATCGTGCCCTTGCGTTCGCCCTTCCGGATGACCGACATGTGGCAGTGGTGCATGCCGCAGGCGCTGCACTGGTGGCCACGATGGTCGAAGCCCTCGCGGAGTTTCGGGGCCTCCCACTGACTCATGTCGACAGGTGGGACGTTGGTCGTGTAGTTCTTGATCGGCAAGGCACCCAGCCGTGAGAGGTTCACGACGCCCGGCAGCGTGCCGTACTCGTAGAGCGACTTCGCGGAGGGGTCGGTGCGGAGATCGAAGCCGATATCGTCGGCAGCCTGCACGAGCCCGCGCGGGTCCGCCGCCCGCAGCGACTTCGTCCCGCGCACGATCGCCACCGCCTTGAGCTTCTTCTTCCCCATCACCGCGCCGCAGCCGTTCTTGGAGGCGACGTGGCCGTAGTCGCCTTGGATCGCGGCGAAGCGCACGAGGTTCTCGCCCGCCGGACCGATCGAGTAGACCGAGAGCATATGACCAGACAGTCCCAGCTGAGGGCCGAGGGCGTCCTGAGTCGCCCACGTATCCTTACCGACGAGGAACTTCGCGTCGCGCAGCTCGACCGCGTCGTCGTTGATGTAGAGGTAGACCCAGTCCCGCGACTGCCCTTGGATGACGATCGCGTCGTACCCCGAGTACTTGAGGTTGGTGCCGAAGAAACCGTTCGCCTGCGTCGAGGTGGGGCCGTTGGTCCCGGCGCCGATCGTCACGACGGTGAGGCCGCTCGAGCCCCAGGCGGGCAGCCCGGCCATGGGCCCGGTGGCCAGGATCAGGCGGTTGTCCGGGTGGTCCCAGCTCACGTTGCCACGGCCGCCCTTCGTCGCGGTCTCGCGGTAGAGGATCATGGCGCCGAGGCCGACGCCGCCGAGCAGCTCCCGCATCTCGTCGGCGCTCCACGGCTCGGCCCAGCACTTCTTCTTCGTGAGGTCGACGCGCAGGAGCTTGCCGGCGTAGCCGCCGGGCAGCTCGCGCGCCGGGCTCGGGGTCGTCGTCCTGCTCTGAGCCTGAACGATCGCTGTGGTCATACGGCCACCGGGGTGTTCCCGGGCGCCTTGGACGGACGGCCCAGGATGGTCTCGGGGAGCAGCGCGCTCGTGGTCTTCGACGCGATGAAGACCGGCTTGACGTCGAACGGGTTGCGCTTGAGGTGCGCCTTGAAGCGGGCGAGCGACACGCCGGACTGCACGAGCCCCTTGAGCATGCCGACGTCGTTGGTCGTCCAGATGTCGCTCGACGGGCCCAGGATGATCGCACCCGTCAGCCGGTCCCCGCGCCAGAGGAGCTTCCGGTAGGCGGGCCGGTCAGGCTTCACGCCGCTCGCGATCTCCGCTTTTGCGTCGTCCCACGCGCCGAACGACGCGACGTCGAGGTGGCAGACCTCGACGATGTTGACGATGAGGCTGCCGCGGTAGTGGACGTCCTTGCCGGCCATGTTGGCGCCGACGACCCGCCCGTGCTCCTGGGCCGTCGGCTCGATCGCGTGGACCGCGGGCTCGCCCGTGATCAGGTCGCGCCCCTCGGCGATGTCCCCCGCGGCGTAGACGTTCGGGACGCTCGAGCGCAGACGGTCGTCCACGACGACGCCGCGGTTGACCGTGACGCCGGAGCCCTTGAGCCACTCGAGGTTAGTCTTGATGCCCGTCGCCATGATCACGACGTCGCAGACGAGATCCCCGCCCGCGGCGAAGCGGAGCCGCTTGCGCCCCTTGGCGTCCTCGATCCGCGTGAGCTTGGCGCCGGTTCGGATCGCGACGCCGTGCTTCGTGAGCCAGTCCTCCACGAGCCTCGCCCCCGCGTCGTCGACCATGCGCGGCAGGATGTGCGGCGCCACCTCGACGATCGTCAGCTTGGCGCCGAGAGCGAGGATCGAGTTCAGGATCGTGAAGGCGATGAAGCCGGCGCCGACCATGACGACGTGGCTGCCGGGCGCGATCTCGGCGAGGACCGCGCGCGCCTCGTCGAGGGTCCAGAACGAGTGGACGCCGCGCCCATCGGCGCCGGGCACCGGCGCCTTCACCGCCGACGAGCCCGTGGCGATCAGACAGTCGTCGTACTCGAGCCTCGTCCCGTCGTCGAGAATGCACACGTTGGCCCTGGTGTCGAGCGCTGTCGCGCGGCGCCCGACCTGCGCCTTCACGCCCCAGTCCGCGAGCACCCGTGGGGTCGCGGTGAAGACGTGGGACTCGGCGATCGAGCGGTCGAGGTAGTAGGGGAGGACCATGCGCGAGTACGGCGTCTCGGCGCTCACCAGCGCGATCTCCGAGCGCTCGCCCTCCTCCTCGCGGATCGTGCGGATCGCGTTCATGCCCGCGGTGCCGCCGCCGATGATGAGGTGTCGCGTCGCCATCGTCACAGGCTCCTCTCGCACGGCGGGGGCGCGGTCACAGACTCACCGCGCCCCCGCGAGCACCCGGGCGGTCCGCTCCCGCGCGAACTCGCCGAGCCAGTCGGCGGTCGCCGTCGCCTCGTACGTGATCGCCGCGGTCGGGCAGGCCTCGGCGCAGGCCGGGGCGCCGCCGCACAGGTTGCACTTGAAGGCCTTGCGGGTGTCCGGGTCGTAGAACATCGTCCCGTAGGGACACGCGATCGTGCAGAGCTTGCACCCCACGCACGTGTCGTCGAGCACATCCTTTGCGCCAGCCGCGTTGATCGTGATCGCGCCGACGGGGCAGGCGGTCATGCACCACCCCTCGGCGCACTGCGTGCAGGTGTAGGGCGCGTACGAGGTGTGCCCCTCGAAGGGCGAGACGCGGATGACCGACTTCGCGGGTTGGAACGTGCCCGTCTGCATATACGAGCAGGCGAGCTCGCACCGAAGACAACCGGTGCACTTCTCGGGGTGGATCCGAAGGACGTGCGTCGTGGTAGCGAGCATGGTCACCGCTTCCTTCGTTCGCGTTTCGTGGATGCGCCGCGCTCGAGGCGGCCGATGAACTCGTCGAGCGGGATCGCCGCCATCGTCATCCCGGCGGCGCCACCGCGTGCGCCGAGCTCGACGGACACGCGCGACACGGTCGCGTTGTCCGGCGCTTCGATGACGGACAGGAAATCGTACGGGCCGAGCAGCGCGTACTGGGAAATGACACGTACCCCCATGCGCGTCACGTCGGCGTTCACCTTGCGGATCCAGCCGGGACGCTCGCGGAGCACCTTACGCCCCGACTCCGACAGCGTGCTCAGCATGATGTACAGGGCCACGGCCGCGCCTCCTCAACACACCGCGCTCGGACAGCGGTCGGAAGTATATCATGCGCTATCCACACCGGATGCCTCCGGGAGTGGTCGTGCGAGCCACAGGACGTCGCGGGGCTGGGGCCCCGCCGTCCGAGGCGAGTCTGTGGAGGGGAGACAACGACCATGACGACTCACGCGCTCCGCAGCCGCAACTGGTTCGGGCCCCGCACCCTCGACGGGCTGATGCACCGCGCGTACCTCCGCGCCGAGGGCTTCAGCGATCTCGTCTTCGACGGCCGTCCCGTGATCGGCATCGCCAACTCGTGGTCCGAGCTCACCAACTGCAACGCGCACCTGAGACAGGTGGCAGACGCCGTCAAGCGGGGCGTGTGGAGCGCTGGGGGCTTCCCCCTCGAGTTCCCGACCATCTCGCTCGGCGAAGTCTTGATGAAGCCCACGGCGATGATGTTCCGGAATCTCATGGCGATGGACGTCGAGGAGTGCCTGCGCGCCTATCCGCTCGACGCGGTCGTGCTCCTCTCGGGGTGTGACAAGACCACACCCGCCATGCTCATGGGCGCCGCCTCCGCCGATGTCCCCGCCATCATGGTCACGGGAGGCCCCATGCTCCGCGGCAAGTGGCGCACGGAGGAGCTCGGCTCGGGCACCGACGCCTGGCGGCTCTGGGCCGAGCGGCGCGCGGGCCGAATGTCGGACGAGGAGCTCTGCGAGGCGGAGTCCTGCATGTCGCGCTCGTCCGGCCACTGCATGGTCATGGGGACGGCGTCCACGATGGCCTCGATGGCTGAAGCCCTCGGCATGACGCTCCCCGGTAACGCCGCGATCCCGGCGCCCGACTCCCGGCGCCTGGCGCTGGCCGAACTCAGCGGTCGGCGGGCCGTCGAGCTGGCGCTCCGCGGCGGGCCTCGGCCCTCCGAGATCCTGACGGCGAAGGCCTTCGACAACGCGATCCGCGGCGACATGGCGATCGGCGGCTCGACCAACGCGATCGTCCACCTGGTCGCCCTCGCTGGGCGTGCCGGCGTCCCGCTGCCGCTCGCACGCTTCGACGCGCTGTCGCGCTCGACACCGCTCCTCGTCAACTGCAAGCCGTCGGGGAAGTACCTGATGGAGGACTTCTTCTACGCCGGCGGCCTCCCCGCGGTCCTCAAGGAGTTGCTGCCGCTGCTCCACGGGGACGCCCTCGCCGTCAACGGCCGCACGCTCGCCGACAACGTCCGGGACGCCCGGTGCTGGAACGAGGACGTCATCCGGCCGCTCGCGATACCGCTCGCGCCGGAGGGCGGCACGGTCATCCTGTTCGGCAACCTGTGTCCCGACGGCGCGGTGCTCAAGCAGTCCGCCGCGTCGCCGCATCTCCTGACCCACCGCGGCCGCGCCGTCGTCTTCGAGAGCCATGACGACCTCGCGCGCCGCATCGACGACCCCGCGCTCGCGATCGACGCGACCTCCGTGCTCGTGCTCAAGCACGCGGGGCCCAAGGGCGCACCCGGCATGCCGGAGTGGGGCGCGGCGCCGATCCCGGCGCGGCTCCTGAAGCAAGGCGTCAAGGACATGGTGAGAATCTCCGACGCACGGATGAGCGGGACGTCGTACGGCACCGTGGTCCTCCACGTCGCGCCCGAGGCGGCGATCGGCGGGCCGCTCGCGCTCGTACGCGACGGTGACGAGATCGACCTCGACGTGCCGAAGCGGAAGCTCACGCTCCGCGTGAGCGACGCGGAGCTGGCGCGACGCCGCGAGGCGTGGACGCCGCCCGCGCCCCACTTCAGCGGCGGCTACGGCAGGATCTTCCTCGACCATGTGCTCCAGGCGAACGAGGGGTGCGACTTCGACGTGCTGCGCGGCCGTCGCCCCGTCACGCCAGAGGAGTCGGCACGCCCGACCCACCTCTGACGCGCGCAGGCGCTACACAGGCGCCTGGCTGCCCGACGGCGTGAGGAACCGGTACACGACCGAGAAGTCCTTCCGCCCGAGGCCGTGCGAGGACGCGAGGCGGAGCACCTGCTGTGCCGCCGGCGCCACGAAGACGGGCACGCGCAGGTCGCGCGCCGCGCTCACCGCGAGCCCGAGGTCCTTGGTCATGAGGTCCGTCATGAAGCCGGGCGCGTAGTCGCGGTTCGCCGGCGCCTTGGCGACCATGCCGGGCACCGGGTGCATGTGCTCCATGACCCAGGTGTTGCCGGAGGACTTCGAGATAACGTCGGTGAGGGTCTTCGGGTCCACGCCGAACCCTTCCGCGATCCTGAACGCCTCGCTCACCGCCACCGCGGCGACGCCGGCGATCAGGTTGTTGCAGATCTTCGCGACCTCGCCGCTCCCCGTGGGCCCGACGTGGATGATGTTGGCGCCGAGGCACGCGAGGACCGGACGCGCCTCCTCGACATCGCGCGCGTCGCCGCCGACCATGATCGCGAGCGTGGCGTCCTCCGCCCGCGGCACGCCCCCGGAGACCGGCGCGTCGATGAAGCGCACCCCGCGCTTCGTCGCCGCCTCGGCCACGCGACGGGACGCGGCCGGGTCGATCGTGGACATGTCCACGCAGAGCCGGCCCCTGCCGATCCCGTCGAGGATTCCGGCCGCTCCCAGGTAGGCCGCTTCAACGTGCGACGAGGACGGGAGCATCGTGATCACGAGCTCGCTCGCCTTCGCGGCCTCCGCCGCCGAGCCCGCGCGAACGGCGCCGCGTTTCACGGCGCCCTCGAGCGCGGGCTCGACGACGTCGTAGGCGGCGACACTGTGGCCCTTTTTCACGAGGTTCGACAGCATCGGCTGGCCCATGGTGCCGGTCCCGATGAATCCGATTTTCATGAACGGACTCCCCCCTGGGAAATTGACGGGCGAGCTATCATCGCGAGGTGGGCCAAGCCCGTCAAGCCCCCTCCGCGTCCCTCGGCCTCGTCCTGATCGCGCTCGCCGCGGTCGCGTGGGGGACGACGGGATCGGTCATGACCGTGCTCGCCGCGAGGGCGGCGGCGAGCCCCCTCCTGGTCGGCGCGGCGCGGCTCTGGATCGCCGCCCTGCTGTTGCTCGCCGCCATGCTCCTGACCGCGGACCGGAGCCACCCGCGCCTCTCTCAGGCCACCCACGGTCCGAGCCGGCCTCACGGATCTCGTTACAGCACCCTCGGGCGATGCGTCCTGATGGGCGGGTGCATGGCGGGCTACCAGGCGGCGTACTTCACCGCCGTCACGCTGAGCGGGATCGCCGTCACGGCGCTCGTCGCGATCTGCTCGGCGCCGCTCATAATCGCGGCGCTGGCGCCGTGGGCACTCGGCGAGCGGCTCACGCCGCGCGTCCGCGTGGCACTGGCGCTCGGGGTCGTCGGGACGGCGCTCCTCGTCTTGGCGCCGCACGGCGCGCTCGACCTCACGGCGCGGCTCGGCGCCGGCGCGCTCTTGGCACTCGCCGCGGGGCTCGCGTACGCGCTCTACGTCGTGCTCGCCAAGGCGACGCTCGCGCGAATGGCGCCGCTCCGGCTCACCGCGCTCACCTTCACCGTGGGCGCCGTGCTCCTCACCCCCGCGGTGCTGTCGTCCGAGGCACCCCTTCGGCAGCTCGCCCTCGGCTGGCCCTGGCTCCTCTACCTGGGTGGCGTCGCGACGGCGGGTGCGTACGCGATCTACGCGCTCGGCCTGCGCCACGTGCCTGCGTCGGTGGCCGGCATCGTCACGCTCACGGAGCCCTTCACCGCGACGTTCCTCGGCGTGCTGCTGTTCGGCGAGCGGCTCGGCGTCACCGGGGTCCTCGGCGCTCTGCTGCTGTGCGCGGCGCTCGGCCTCGTGCTCGGCCCGCCAGGCGGACGTCTCGCGCGTTAGGACCCGGCAGGTGATCTCTCCATCCGGCCATCACTTCCGTGGAGGTTCGAACAGCTCGACCGGGTTGCCCGCAGGATCGTCGAGAAGGATCTGCTTTCCGCCGAAACCCGTGACGATATCGTTGCGAAAGCGGGCTCCCGCCTTACGCAGAGTCTCGACCTCACTGGCGAGATCCTGGACCTCGAGTCGGATGCGGTTCCAGCCACCTGGCTCAGGTTTGCGCCCATCTGGCATGGGTTGAGCGGCCCCTCCAGCACCGGCCGACGCGCTCAGCAAGAGCCGTAGGTCGCCGCGCGCGAGGATGACAAAGCCCGCGGCCGGCTGGCGCTCAATGCCGAAGCCGAGATGCTGGGTGTAAAATGCACTCGCCGCACTGACGTCGTCGACGATGTAACGAACGCTGACGGTTGCCATGTTGAGTCCTCTTGGATTTTCGGTTTACGCCGTCGATCGATGCTCCGAATCCTGCTCCAGTGTTGCCCGTCGTGAGTGACACGTTCCACGAGCGGAGCCTCCGCGTGACGCAGGCCCGTGACGAGTCGCCTCTCCGCTAGCGCGGCGGGATCGGCCGGCTCACCGCGCGGCTGAAGGTGCAGTTGGGGACGACCGCGGAGTGCTTGCCGGGGCCGCCCGCGACGATGACGATGACGTCGTCGGGCGAGGGCACCTGCGGCAGGAGCGCGTCGTCGTCGGTGACCGCCATCATCCAGCGCGGCCAGTCCTGGATCCCCCACATGCCGCCGAGCTTGAGCGTGCGGAGCGGCAGTCGCGCGTGCTCGAAGACGTAGCGCTGCACGTCGGCGCGGGTGAATCCGTCGCCGGCGATCGTCGCCGCGTGCTCGGGGCCGAGGACGATCAGGAGCTGGCTCTGCGAGAAGTACCAGCCGACGTTCGAGCCGAGCGACACGGCCGTGTCCGCGACGGTGGCGAGGATCCCCGCGGCGCCCGTCGACACGTGGTCGTTCACGTTGTGCGGCGCCTCGCCGCCGAACACGGTGACGGCGCTCTCGCCGCCGCGGAGCGGCCCCCAGGGCGAGGCGTCCTCGCGCTCGGCGATGCAGTACGTGAACTTCGCGGGGCTCCCCTGGGTCGCCATGTCGTAGCGGCCCGGCCACGCGCCGCCGAGGTTCATGAGGATCAGGCGGATGGCGCGTCCGATCGTCGCGTTCGCGCGGAAGCCCGGCCCGAAGCACCCCGAGCCCGCGTGCACGCCGAGCTCGCGCGCGATCGGTCCGTGGACGATCAGGAGCGGCGCCACCGGATGGGTCGTCGCCTGGACGCCGTAGAGGTTGAAGGCGGGCTCGAGCATCGCCTCGACGGCGGCGACGACGACGGGAAAGTACGCGGGCTCGCACCCCGCCATGACGGCGTTGACCGCGAGCTTCTCGAGCGTCGCCTGGCGCCAGAGCGGCGGCATCGCGCCGAGGCTCCGCTCCGGCGGCGCCTTGCCCAGCATCGCGCGTACGCGCTCTTCGGTCGGCGGGACGATGGGCAGCCCGTCGCACCACTCGCGCTCGCAGAACGCAGCGAGGAGCGCCTCGGGGGTGTCGGATACTGTAACGGGTGACGCGAGGTCGGATACCACCGTGGGTGGCCTGAGCGAGGTGCGCGGGGCTCCGACACGCAGGTTTTCGCCCGTCGCGGAAGTTTCCGTGTGGCCGATCAAGCTCGCGAGCTGCTCGACGGCCTGCCGGGCGCGCCGCGCGATCGCCTCCGGACGCTCACCGCCGAGCGGGTGCTCGACGACGAGGAGCGGCAGCCCCGCGACCCCGAGGGCGCCGAGCTCGCTGACCGCGAGGCCCTGGAACGCAGTCGTCCCGATCAGCCCCGAGGGCGTGCCGGCCTTCGCCAGCTGGATGGCGTCGTGGAGACTCCACGACGTGCACGACCCTCAGTCGGCCGAGCCCGCGAAGACCACGTCGCACGCCTTCGCGAGCTCCGCGAGGAGCTCGGGCGGCGCGGGCGTCGAGGCATTCGCCTTCCGCCGGCGAAGAATCGTCTGGACGCCGTGCTCGGCGGTGAGGAGCGTGCCGATCTCGTCCGCCAGCCGGTCGAAATTCGCCTTGGTGTTGTCGAGGAAGCCGACGGTGCGGCCCTCCAGCGTCGGCGGCAGCGCCGGCACCGTCACCGTTTCCTTCGTCGCCACCCCGATGGGGCTCAGGACGCGAATAGGTGTCATCCCTTCCTCCGCGCGACGCCGGTAGACCGGACGAGCAGCCGGCCGAGGTTCTCGTGCAGCTCCGTGAGGACCGAGCGCTTGATCGAGACCTGGATCGATTCGACGGGTTCGGCGCTGCCGACCCGATGGATGACGAGCGTCCCGGTGAACTCCTGGGCTCGCTCGTCGGTGGACGCCAAGCCTCTCAGCGTAAGGACTTCCCAGTTCTCCACCATGGGCGCTATCTTACCGCAATGGTCATCGCGCTCGACGTCGGGACCTCCTCCACCCGCGCGAGCCTCTACGACGCCGCGGGCCGGCCCGTCCCGGGGCGGTTCCGCCAGATCCCGTACGAGCCCACCGTCACGCGGGACGGCGGCGTCGAGCACGACGCGGCCCGGCTGCTCGAGGCCGTCGCCGCGTGTCTCGACGGCGTGCTCGCGGGGCACAAGTCCCCCGTCCGGGCGGTCGGCGTCACGACCTTCTGGCACGGGCTCCTCGGCTTCGACAGCCGCGGCCGTCCCGCGACGCCAATCTACATGTGGGCGGACACGCGCAGCGTCCCGGAGGCCCAGCTCCTGCGCGCCGCGCTCGACGACGGAGCCGTCCACGCCCGCACCGGCTGCCACCTGCACGCCTCGTACTGGCCGGCCAAGCTCCGCTGGCTCAACCGAGAGCGGCCTGCCGAGGTCCGCCGCGTCGCGCGCTGGGGTTCGTTCGGCGAGCACCTCGAGCTCGAGCTGTTCGGTGAGGCGGGCACGAGCGTGTCGATGGCGTCGGCCACGGGGCTCCTGGACCAGGCGAGCGCGCGCTGGGACCGTGAAGCGCTCGCCGCCGGCGAGATCGACGACGGACGCCTCTTCCCGCTGCGCGACTGGGCCGAGGCGCGGCGCGGCCCCCGGGCGCCGTGGGCGATGCGCTGGCCCGCGCTCCGCGGCGCGGATTGGTTTCCCGCCGTCGGTGACGGCGCCGCGAGCAACGTCGGCTCGGACTGCACCGACCCCTCGCGCATCGCCCTCAACGTCGGCACGTCCGCCGCGTTGCGGGTCGTGACCACCGCTCCGCTCGAGCCGCCGCGCGGTCTCTGGCGCTACCGGCTCGACCGCCGTCGGGCGTTGCTCGGTGGCGCGACGTCCGAGGGAGGCAATGTCTACGCGTGGTGTCGGCAGATGCTGAAGCTGCCGAGCGACGACGAGGTCGAGGCGGCGCTCGCGGCGCTGCCTGCCGCGGGCCACGGCCTCACCGTGTTGCCGCACTGGGCCGGCGAGCGCGCCCCGGGCTGGCGGGGCGACCGGCTCGGCGCCATCGTCGGCCTGCGCCTGGATACCACGGCGCTCGAGATCACCCGCGCGGCCCTCGAGGCCGTGGCCCTCCGGCTCGCGCTCGTCTACGACCTGCTGGCGCCGTGCGCCGGACCAGCGCACACCATCGTCGCGTCGGGGGGCGCCCTCGCCCGCTCCCGCGTGTGGACACAGATCATCGCCGACGCGCTCGGCCAGCCGATCCGGTGGTCGCCCGAGAGCGAGGCGACGAGCCGTGGCGCCGCGCTGCTGGCCCTCGAGGCCCTCGGTGTCCTCCCGGACCTCGCCACCACGCGCCAGGAGCTCGGGGAGACGTTCGTCCCCGACCGCGCCCGCCACGCGCGCTACCGCGACGCGCTCGAGCGCCAGCGCCGCTTTGACGAAAGGGTATGATGGCTGAGGCATGGGCTCGAAACCCACCGTGACGGTCGTGCCCGATCCCGACGCGCTCGCGGACGCCGCCGCCCGTCTGATCGCGGAGGCCGCCGCGGACGCGATCGAGGCGCGCGGGCGCTTCATGTGGGCGCTGGCGGGCGGCGAGACACCGCGGGCGACGTACGCGAGGCTCGCGCTCCCGCCGTTCCGCGAGCGCGTGGACTGGCGCCGCGTGTGGGTCTTCTTCGGCGACGAGCGCGCCGTCCCACCCGACCACCCGGACTCCAACTACCGGATGGCCCACGAGACGCTCCTCGGCAAGGTGCCGATCCCCGCGGCGCAGGTCCTCCGGATCCGCGGCGAGGCCGAGGATCTCGAGGTCGCCGCGGCGGAGTACGCGGGCGCGCTCGTCACCGCGTTCGGCACGCGGCGCGGCGAGCTCCCGCGCTTCGACCTCGTGCTCCTCGGCATGGGTGTGGACGGGCACACCGCCTCCCTCTTCCCCGGCTCGCCGGTCGTCCGGGAGGTGTTCCGCGCGGTTGCCGCCGTGCATGTGGGCGCGGCGTCGATCCCGCAGCGCCTCACGCTCACGCTGCCGGTCTTCAACGCCGCCGCGCGAGTCGTGTTCCTCGTCGCCGGCGCCGAGAAGGCAAAGGCCGTCAAAGCCGTCCTCGGCGAGCGCGCGACGCTGCCAGCGGCGATGGTGCAGCCGGACCACGGCGAGATCGTCTGGCTTCTCGACCGCGCCGCCGCTGCGCAGCTCGCCGCGGCCGGGCGCGGGTAGCGGCGGTGGCCGACGACGAGCCCTTCTCGCTGGTCATCTTCGGCGCGTCGGGCGACCTGACGCGGCGCAAGCTCATGCCCGCCCTCTGGAGCCTCTACGCGGGGCGTGTGCTCCCCGAGCCGTTCACCATCATCGCGACCGCACGGACCGGGATGACGGACGACGAATTCCGCGTGCGTACGCGCGCGGCGATCGGGGAATTCGCTCGGGTCCAGCCGCCCTCCGAGGCCGTGTGGGAGCGCTTCGCCAAGGCGCTCGTGTATGTCGCCGGCGATCCCGCCGACGCGGGGCTCTACCCGCGGATCGAGCGCGCGCTGAAGGACGCCGAGGCGGCCCGGGCGGGAGCGGCGAACCGGCTCTTCTACTGTGCGACGCCGCCGAGCCTCTACGACGACATCATCGTGAACCTCGGACGCTCGGGTCTGGCGCGCCCGGCGACTGGCGGCTTCACGCGGATCATCGTGGAGAAGCCGTTCGGGCGCAACTACGCGAGCGCCCGTGCGTTGGGCCGGCAGCTCGCGAGCGCCTTCCATGAGGAACAGGTCTACCGGATCGACCACTACCTCGGCAAGGAAACGGTGCAGAACATCCTCGTGTTCCGCTTCGCCAACGGCATCTTCGAGCCGCTGTGGAACCGGAACCATGTGGCCGAGGTCCAGGTGACCGTGGCCGAGTCGATCGGCGTCGAGACGCGTGGCGCGTACTACGAGGAGGCGGGGGCGCTCCGCGACATGATGCAGAATCACCTGCTCCAGCTCCTCTGTCTGATCGCCATGGAGCCCCCGGCGACGTTCGACGCGGGCCCGGTGCGCGACGAGAAGAACAAGGTCATGCACGCGATCCGGCCGATCGAGCCCGCGCGGGTCTCGGAATCGGCCCTGCGCGGCCAGTACGGCCCCGGCTTCGCCGAGGGCAAGCCGGTCCCCGGCTACCGCCAGGAGAAGGGCGTCGCGCCCGACTCGAAGACCGAGACCTACGCCGCGCTCCGGCTCCTCGTGGACAACTGGCGGTGGGCGGGCGTGCCGTTCTACCTGCGCACGGGCAAGCGCCTCGCGAAGCGCGTGAGCGAGATCGCGATCCGGTTCCACCACACGCCGCACCTGATCTTCCGTCGGAGCCCGGCGGGCGTCGAGGCGAACTCGCTGGTGATCCGGATCCAGCCCGACGAGGGCATGGCGCTCACGGTCGCCGCGAAGACGCCCGGGCCCGACTTGAGACTCGGCCCCGTGCGGCTCGACTTCCGTTACGGCGAGGTCTTCGGCGGCGAGCCGCCCGAGGCGTACGAGCGGCTCCTGCTCGACGCCATCCATGGCGACGCGACGCTCTATGCGCCAGGCGACTGGGTCGAGAAGGCGTGGCAACTCCTCGGACCGGTCCTCGACGTGTGGGGAGAGGCGCCGGGACCGCCTCTCTACCCGTACGAGGCGGGCTCCTGGGGACCGGCGGAAGCCGACGCGTTCATCGCCCGGGACGGCGGCGCCTGGCGCCGACCCTAGTTGATTCGGAGGGAGCGAGCGCGCGGACTAGCGCGGAGTACTCGAGGGCGGAAGGGCGCGGCTCGCCGTGACCTCGACGTAGGTGAAAAACCCGAACAAGCCTTCCCAGACGCGGACCTCGAGCGAGCTCCCCGCCTTCTCGTAGATCTGGGTGGTGCCGCGGTCCTCCACGCTCGTGCTGCTGACGTGTCGCCAGCCGTTGGCCTCGAGCGTCGCGCGCAGCGCGGTGCCGAGGCTCCCGGGTTCGAGCCGGCTGCGATAGACCAGACGGGCCGCCTTGACCGTGGGCGACTCGATGATCGTCGACTTCTCCGCGAGGTACGTGAGCCCCCTCGGGAGGGGGATGTCTTCGAACTCGCTCCGGACAGCCTTGGAGGATGTGGCGCACGCGCCGAGAAGCAGCAGGGCGAGCAGCGGGCAAAGGAGTTTTGGGAGTCTCATGGCCCCAAGCCTAGCAGGCGCGCCGCCGCACGGCAAAAGGATTTGGCTGGCGCTACGGCACCCGGATGAGCCGCGCGAAGTCCGCCTCGACGGCGCGCGCGACCTCGCGGAGCTGCTCCCGCACCAGGTCCTCGTCGAGGATCAGCACCACGATAGCGCGGCCCCGCTTCTCCCTCCGCCCGACGTGCATCGACGCGATGTTGACGTTCTGTCGTCCGAGGATCGGGCCGATCTTGCCGACCATGCCCGGCCGGTCCTCATAGGAGAGGACCAGGATGTGGCCCTCGGGCGTGAACTCGATGTCGAGGTCGCGCAGACGCACGATTCGAGGCTGACCGTCGAAGACGGTGCCGGCGATGATCTTGCGCCCACCGCGCGTGTGCGTCGTGATGGTCAGCACGCTCGTGTAGCCCGCGGTCTCCGTCTCTCGCGTGACGTGGACCTCGACACCGCGCTCGGCCGCCACGAGCCGCGCGTTGACGAGATTCACGGGGCCCGCCATCACGGGGGCCAGGAGCCCCGCGAGCACCGCACGCGCGAGCAGCTCGGGATCCGCCTCGGCGATCGCGCCCGTGAGGGTCACCTCGAGGCGCTCGAGGGGCTCGGGGTCGAGCTGGACGCTGAAGCGTCCGAGCCGATCGGCGAGCGCCACGAAGGGCCTGAGCTCGGCGACGGCCGCGGGGTCGCCGAGCGGGATGTTCACGGCGTGCTCGACGAGCCCGCCGTCGCGGAACGCCACGAGTTGCCGGGCGACGTCCACCGCGACGTTCACCTGCGCCTCGCCGGAGTTGGCGCCGAGGTGCGGCGTGACGACGACACGCGGGTGCTGGATGAGCCGCCGGAGGGGTTCGCCGGCGGGCGGCTCTTCGCTCCAGACGTCGATCGCGACGCCGGCGACGTGCTCGGACTCGAGCGCCGCGAGGAGATCGGCCTCGTTGACGATCCCGCCGCGCGCGCAGTTCACGAGTCGCACCCCGCGCTTCATCCGGGCGAGCTCGCGCGCGGCCACCATGTTCTCGGTCTCGGGCGTGAGCGGCACGTGGAAGGTGACGATGTCGGCCTCGCGCAGGAGCGTCTCGAAGTCCACCGCCCGGGCGCCGAGGTCCTTCGCGCGGCTCTCGGGGATGTACGGATCGTACACGACGACGTCCGTCTCGAACCCGCGCAGGCGCACCGCGACACGCGAGCCGACCTTGCCGAGCCCGACGACGCCGACAGTCTTACGGTAGAGCTCGGCGCCGTAGATCCCCCGATTCCACTCCAGGGCCTTGAGCCGCGCGTGCGCCTCGGGGATGCAGCGCACCAGCGCCAGGAGCATGCCGAGCGTGTGCTCGGCGGCGGAGACGACGTTGCCGTACGGCGCGTTGCAGACCACGATGCCCCGGCGGGAGCACGCCTCGACGTCGACGTTGTCCACGCCGACGCCCGCGCGCCCGACGATCCGGAGGCGCGGCGCGTGGTCGAGGAGCTCGGCGGTGACGGCCGTGCCCGAGCGCGTGATGAGCCCCTCGTAGTCGGGGAGGCGCGCGCGGAGCTCGGCGGGCGACGGCTTCGCCAGCTCGTCCACATCGACCCCGTGCTCGCGCAGGTACGCGAGCCCCTCGGGAGCGATCGCCTCGACCACGAGGACGCGCATGGTTCAGCCCTGGATCGAGAAGCCGCCGTCCACCGGGATGGCCGTTCCGGTGACGAAGTCGGAGGCGGGGCTGGCGAGGAAGACCGCGATGCCCGCCATGTCGTCGATTGCGCCCCAGCGGCCCGCCGGCGTACGCTGGAGGACCCGCTCGTGCAGGCCCGTGATCTCCTGCCGCGCCCGGCGAGTCAGCGCGGTGTCGATCCAACCCGGCAGCACCGCATTGACCTGGATGTTGTCCTGCGCCCAGGCCGAGGCGCACGCCCTGGTGAACTGCACGATCCCGCCCTTGGAGGCCGCGTACGCCGGCGCGAAGCCGGCGCCGAAGATCGACATCATCGAGCCGATGTTGATGATCTTGCCGCGACCGGTCGCCTTCATCGCGGGATACGCGGCATGCGAGCAGAGGTAGGCGCTCGTGAGGTTGGTGTCGAGCACCTGACGCCACTCGGCGAGCGTCACCTCGTGCGGGGGCTTGCGGATGTTGGTGCCGGCGTTGTTGACGAGGATGTCGAGCCGGTCGAAGGTGTCGAGCGTCGCCCGGATCAAGCGCCCGACCGACGCCTCGTCGGTCACGTCCGTCGTGACGGCGCGCGCCCCGGGCCCGAGCGCCTCGAGCTCCTTCACCGCGTCCTTCGACTTCGCCGCGTCGCGCGCCGCGACCACCACGCGCGCGCCGGCCCGAGCGAGGCCGCGCGCCATGCCGAGCCCGATGCCGCCGTTGCCACCCGTGACGATCGCCACCCTGCCCGTGAGGTCGAACACGCTAGCCTCCGTCGATTGAGACGTGAGGCCATTCTACGTCACCGACTCCTCTCGGGGCGTCGGCGTCGATGATCACGCGTGGCGGCAGCGGGTCGCGCGACTCATCGTTCCTCGCCGAGATCCAGGGGGTCGCGCCTGGGTCCTACGGTACGCATGGTCTCGAAGCCGTCCTCTACCATGTCGCAGTACAACTCCACGCGATTCCCGTCGGGGTCAGGAAAATACACACTCCGCGTCACGTTGTGCTCGATCGTGGCCTCGACCGACACCCCCATCGCCTTCAGCTCCCGGTACGCGGCCTGCAGCTCCTCGAAGCTCCCGAGCTGCCACGCCATGTGATGCAGACCGGGTTGTGCGGCATTGGGCGGTTCGCCGGTCGCCAGCTGGAACAGCGCCAGATCGTGGTGCTCCTTGCCGAAGCTGAGGAACACCGTTCCCCGCTCCGTGTCCTCGTGGGCCACCTTCAATCCCAGGGTCCGGGTGTAGAACTCCTTCGACTTGCCGGCGTCGCGGACGTTCAGCACGAGATGACCGAGCTTCTTTGCCTGAATCATGTTCCCCTCCCGCCACCCGAGGCGTCGGCCCGCGCGTGGCTTCGCCGATCGTCCCGCGCTACGCGGCGGCCGGCTTCACCTCGCCGGCGAGACGCTCCATCGCACGCACCATCGCCGCGACGCCGGTCCGCGGCAGGTCGAATGTCATCCACTCGGCGCCGAGGGCCCGCACCCGGCGGACGTCTGACGCCACCTCGGCCACGGAGCCCTGAAACGCCGCGCGGCCGACGCCCTTCGGCGAATCCGTGAGGTCGAGGAGGTTACGCGGCGCAAGGCCGAGCGTGTCGCGCCGGCCGCGCTCAGCGGCGAGGTCGCGCAGCGTCGCGAAGCCCTTCTCGATGTCATCGAGACTGAGCGCCAACGGATGCCAGGCGTCACCGAGCTCGGCGCAGCGGCGCACGGCTGGCCCGGACACCGTGCCGGGCGAGCCACCGACCCAGATCGGCGGGTGCGGCCGCTGCGCGGGACGGGGGGAGAACGTGGCGCCGGCGAAGCTCGTGTACGGGCCCTTGTACTCCGGAACATCGCTGGCCCAGGCCGCCTTGATCGCGCGGAGATAGTCGTCGCTCAGGCGCCCGCGCTCCCGGAATGGCAGGCGGAGGTCTACGAACTCGGCCTCGTCCCAGCCCACGCCGACGCCGAAGATGAAGCGCCCGCCCGACGCCTGGTCGACGGTGGCTGCCGCCTTGGCGGCCACGAGGGCGTTCCGGTAGGGAAGCACGATGACGCTGGCGCCGAGGTGGATGCGCTGCGTGCGCCCGGCGAGGTACGCGAGGAGCGAAAACGGGTCTGGCCAGTGGCCGCCATAGTGCTGGGTGGTGGCGGGCTTGGCGAGGATATGATCCGGGACGAAGACGCCGTCGAGACCCAACTGCTCCGCGCGCGCCGCCAACGACTCTGCTTGGGCGACCGTGAGCTGCCAGATCGGAAGCACGACCCCATAGTTCATGAGACCCTCCCTCCCTGCTCGTGGAGCATCCGACGGTCGTCGGGACAGTACCATATGGCGCGCGGCCGTGTTTTCTATCCTCGGGCCAGGAATTTTGCATCGGTGAGTACGTCGGTCTGGAGGAGATCGACGACGGGATCTGGAATGTCTACTTCGGGCCGCTCAAGCCGGGGCGTCTGCTCGAGCGCCACCTGCGGATTGAAGAATCAGAACGTTACGACGTAAGCAATATCAGCGAACGGACGAATGGTACACTCACCCACGAGGGTTCGGAGGCGAGCCTCAGAGAAATGCTCGGACCGAAAACCGCCTTCTGTCACTAGAGATTCGCGGGTCTCCTCCAGCACGGCGTGTCCCAACCGGCGATACCATTCTCGCCGGGACGGCACTGAGGCCTCGGAATAGACCGACAGGAGCCGCGTCCGAGGCTTGGGAGCCACCCGCCGCATCTCCCTCAGCACGCTGGACTTGTCACTCATCGTCCCCCAGGTGTTGGTGAGGCACATGGCGAAGTCAAACGCTGCCAGAACGGGAATGGCGGTCGCATCGCCGGTGATGAAGTGCAGAGGGCGACCGCCGGCGCGACGGTGCGCCTCGGCGATGTAGCTAGGCTCATAGTCCACCCCGAAGCCGAGTCGGAGGCGGTCCCTAAGCAGGAGCAGATGTCGTCCGGTGCCGCAGCCAACATCGATAACCCGCATCCCTTCCGTGATGACCTCGTGGAGGAGGTCCAGTTCGGCGCGCAAGAATGCTTGGATCTCGGACGGCTGCGTGGCCGGATCCAGAGCCCGATTCAATAACCCAGTCGCGTAGACATCCTGGTTCGACATGAGTCCTCTAGAGACACGAGGCGCTGTTTCGCCCACCCCTGACGGCTGGGTCGTTGAAGAGGCGCTAAAGCTCCACGCCGTCTTCCTCACGCCAGGGATGTAAGAGAAGCCGATCGGTCTCCACGGGCGTTCACTCCCTCTGTTGCCGCCTAGCGATCACGGTCAGCGGCCGAGGGCGAGCATCGCGAGCCTCGGTCCGCTGCACCGTGTAGTTCGCCATCACGAGCGACGTTGCCACCGTCGAGGATTTCGCTTGGCGTGCATGCACGCGACAACGACGATCGTGTCACCGTAGACGCGGTAGAAGAGACCGCTCGGGGATGAGCACGCGGCGGGTGTCGCGATGCAGAACGGGATACGCCTCTGGATGTTCGAGAACGCGCTCCCGCGTCGCCCGGAGCGCGGCTAGGAACTCCTCGCCCAGACCCGGCCGCTGCGACTCGTACCATCGATAGGCGTCCTCGATATCCGCCGCAGCCGCTGGCCGGACGACGACTCGCTTCACCGACCACGGCTACGAATGCGGCTCAGCACCTCATCCCAGGGAATGCCGACCGGGCCCTCACTCTCCAAATCGTCTAGACGTCGGTCCAGCTCAGCACGCTGGGCTTCCGTGAACGGAACCGCCTCGGGTGCAGCTGCGAGGCTGTCCCACAGCTCCTCCAGCAGACTGAGCCGCTCCTCGGGTGTCAGTGATGCGATGTCCACGCCACGCTTACTCATGCCAGCAGTATAACCTCGCCGGTGGTCCGTCCGCGGTATGGCGAACGGATCGGCGTTGAGCGGCCGGCGCACGCGCGTTCGCTCGGGCGCAGGGCATTCATGCCGGGCCACGCAAACGGCCTGTTAGGCAGCTCCCCTGTTACCTATCTTCCCGGTTGCTCACGCTATTCAAAATCGACCCCGCCCCGGAGCTCCACAAGAACTTCGACTCCTTCCGTGTAACAAGCCATTCGTTCTCACCCGTTGTCACCGGAACATCACGAGGATATACCCGCAAGCTAAGACTCGCCGCTGTTGGCATCCCAAGCTCAACCCACTGCCTGACCCTTTGCATCAGCCGCTCCCTGGCCGCGGCATTCCCGTACGCGAAAAGACCGTCGTCCCTTGCCAGCACCAACGAGGGCTCCGCCGGAATCCACAATCCGAAGTAGTGCTCCTCGCGCGGTCGTCGGTCCGTTTTCGCGGTCTTGAAGGCATGGAAGAACGGTTCGGTGATGCTGAGGAACGAACGGATGCCCAGCGTGCGCCAAACCACGCCGTCCTTCCCTTTGCCTCCCCACCAGAAGGGCGTCCGCGAGACCTCTTGGTGCCGGAGCTCACTCCACTCGGGCAACGCCTCCACTGTGATCGGCTCCAAGCTCTCGATGGAGTACTTGCCTCTAAGCTGGACGAATCCGCAGGGCATCGACTCCAGCGACGCGAAGTGATCCGTCGTCCTGCGCAGCAGGAACAAGTTGTCTCCTCCGCCCTGGTTCTTGATCACGGCCAGCAACAGCCCGCCCTCCGCCATTTGCCCGTAGAATGGTCGAGGAAGATCGTAGGTGCCGGCCGTGAAGATCGCGCGATCGTACGGCGCCGCGGCCACATATCCCTCGCCGCCGTCAGCAGCGATGATGTCAACGTTCCGGATCCCCATCGTCTCGATGGTCGCCGCAGCCGCCTTCGCGACCTCGGAGATGATCTCGAGGCTGTACACGTGTCCTTCCGGCCCGACCAGGCGCGCCATCAACGCCGCATTCCATCCGCTGCCTGCGCCCAGCTCAAACACCTTGTGCCCTGGGCTCAGTCGCAGAAGGTCGAGCATCCGAAGCACGAAGGACGGCTGCGAGATCGTAGAGGGGATATTGTCATCGTCCTCACCAAAGAGGATCAGGGGTCGGTTCGCGTAAAGCGCCGCCACGTGCTCCTGCAAGTTCTCTTCGTGGACGCGGTGCCACTGCTTGGACCCCCACTCGCGGTAAGAGGTGACGAACAAATGCCGGGGCGTCGCGAGATAGGCGCTTGCCGTTGCCTCGCTGATCGGCGTGTCGTAGTAGATGTACTGACTCTGCTCCAAGAGTTGCCGGCGATATTTCTCCGCGGCGTCCATGCTCCCTTACCTGGCTAACGGCTCGGCGCTGAGCGGCCGCACGCGGTCGAGAAGGCGGGGTTGCGGCGGCGCCGGCGGGCTGGCTTCCCGGGCAATCCGCCGCGCCGGTACACGGCAGGACAGGGCCGCATACCGAAAGGAGGCAGGTCCTCGGGCGCCAACCATCATCAGTTTCCCGTTTCGAGCAGCGTAGGCGAGACGGTTCGATGACGCAAGAACGATCATCCGAAGTTTGGTCATCCGAAGTCGTGGGACGGCACGTTGTGGGCGAGCGGCGAGAGGCCCTCGACCCGGGTCGCGCGAACCGAGACGACGCCGTCCTGCTGCTGCACGATTCCCTCCACGAGGAGGAACGGCTCGGTCACCAGCGTCAGGCGATGGCGCGCGAAGCGCTGTGGCGTCACGATCACATTCGCGATACCCGTCTCGTCCTCCAGGGAGAGGAAGACGAACCCCTTGGCGGTCCCCGGGCGCTGGCGAACGATGACGCTGCCCGCCACCCGGACGCGCGTTTCGTTCGCCGCGCCGCCGAGCTCGCGCGCGCTCAGCACGCCGCGACGCCTGAGCTCGGCGCGGCGCATCGCCATCGGATGCCGGCCGAGCGTCACGCCCGTCCCCGCGTAGTCGGCGACAAGCCGCTCGCCCTCGGTCATCTCGGCGAGTGGGCTCTCTGAGCCGCACGGCGGCTCGAAGAGCTCCCCGGGGTCCCGGAGGGCAGCCTCCCAGAGGCTCGCGCGTCGCGTCCTCCCCAGCGGCGCCACCACCCCGACGGCCGCGAGCGTCGCGAGCTCGTCTCGCGCGAGCCCCGCCCGGCGCGCGAGGTCGTGGATCGACGCGAACGGCTGCGCCTCCCGTGCCCGCACGATCGCCCGCGCCGCCGCCTCGCGCAGCCCCCTGACGTATCTGAGCCCCAGCCTGACCGCCGGTTGACCGCAACTCTGATCGGGTATCAGTGCAATCGAGCCTGTGCTTCCGGCGGGGTGCGGGCGGGCGACAGCCCGGGCGCCCGCACCCTGTTCAATAGTGCACAGCCACCGGGATCGGGTGATGTCGACGGGGAGGATGCGGAGGCCGTGGCGCTGAGCGTCCTTGACGATCGTCGCGGGGTGGTAGAACCCCATGGGCTGGTTGTTGAGGAGCGCCGCGTAGAACGCCGCCGGGTGGTGGACCTTGAGATACGCGCTCGCGTAGGCGAGCAGCGCGAAGCTCGACGCGTGCGATTCGGGAAAACCATAGAGCGCGAACGAGGTGATCGCGTGCACGATCTCCTCGGCGGCGGCGCCGTGGATACCCTGGCGCGCCATGCCCGCGCGGAGCTTCGTCTCCACGTCGGCCATGAGCCGCTCGCTGCGCTTGAAGCCAAACGCGCGCCGGAGCTCCTCGGCCTCGGTGGCGGTGAAGCCCGCCGCCACCATCGCCATCCGCAAGAGCTGTTCCTGGAAGAGCGGCACGCCAAGCGTGCGCCTGAGGATTGGCTCCAGTGACGGGTGAGGATAGGTGACGGGCTCCCGCCCGCGCCGCCGGCGAACGTAGGGGTGGACCATCTGACCCACGATCGGCCCCGGGCGGATGATCGCGACCTGCACGACGAGGTCGTAGAACCGCTCGGGGCGGATGCGCGGAAGCGTCGCCATCTGGGCGCGGCTCTCCACCTGGAACACGCCGATCGTGTCCGCCTGCTGGAGGCCCCGGTAGACGGCGGGGTCGTCGGGCGGCAGGTGCCCCAGGTCCACCTCGCGCCCGGTCTCGCGGACGAGCGTGAGCGAGTCCTGGAGCACCGCCATCATCCCGAGCCCGAGCAGGTCGATCTTGATGATGCCGAGCCCCGCGCAGTCGTCCTTGTCCCACTGGACGACGACCCGTCCCGGCATGGTCGCGGGCTCGAGGGGCACGACGTCGTCGAGGCGGCCCGCGGCGATTACCATCCCGCCCGAGTGCTGGCCCAGGTGGCGCGGCAGGTCCTGGATCCGCATCCAGAGCGCGGCGAAGTGGCGGATGCGCGGGTGGCGCGTGTCGCAGCCCGCCTCCGCGAGATGCTTCGTCAGTTGGTCTGCGGCGTCCTGGTAGCCCCAGTTGGGCACGAACCGGGCGAGCCGATCCTGCATGTCGCGGGGCAGTCCAAGGGCCTTGCCGACCTCGCGCGCCGCGCTTCGGCCTCTATAAGTGATCACGTTGGCGGTCATCCCGGCGCCGAGGCGCCCGTAGCGCTGGTAGACGTGCTGGATCACGGCTTCGCGACGCGCTCCACTCGGGAGATCGAGGTCGATGTCGGGCCACTCGCCGCGCGCCTCGGAGAGGAACCGCTCGAACAGGAGTTCCATGCCGACGGGATCGACCGCCGTGATGCCGAGCGCGTAGCAGACTGCGCTGTTGGCCGCCGAGCCGCGCCCTTGCACGAGGATGTCGTTCGCGCGGCAGTACTCGACGATGTCCCACACGATCAGGAAGTAGCCTGCGAGGTCGAGGCGCCCGATGACGTCGATCTCGTGGGCCACCTGGCGGCGCGCGCGGGTGGCGAGCGGTCCCGTGCCGTAGCGCGCGCGCACGCCACGCGCCACCAGCTCGCGCAAGTGCGCGAGCGGCGTCTGGCCGGGCGGCAGGGGGAAATCCGGGAAGCGGTACCCGAGGTCCTTCAGCGTGAAACCGAGCCGCAGGGCGAGCTCGCCGGTGTTGGTGAGCGCGTCGGGGAGATCGTGGAAGAGCCGGGTCATCTCCCGGTCGCTCCGGAGCCGGCGCTCGCCGTTCACGGCCAGGAGCCGCCCGGCGTGATCGAGGTCGGTCTTCTCGCGGATGCACGTGAACACGTCGGCGAGCAGCCTCCCCTCCGGCCGCGCGTGGAGCGGCTGGCTCGTGGCGACGAGCGGGACATGCGCCGCGCGCGCGAGCGCCACGAGGCCCTGGACCACCCGCTCCTGCTCGCGCTCGAGATGGCGCTGGACCTCCACGTAGCAGCTCGACCTGCCGAAGATCGTGACGAGTCGCTCCAGGGCGCCGCGCGCGCCCGCCACATCGCCGGCGTCGAGCCGCAGCGCTAGCGGCCCGTACGCGCCGCCGGTGAGACACACGAGGCCGGCGGCGTACGGGGCGAGCTCGGCGAGCGTCACCGCCGCCGAGCCCTTGGCGGCGCCGAGCTTCATCCGCGTGATCAGGTGGCAGAGGTTCTGATAGCCCTCCCGATCCTCCACGAGCAGCGGCAGTCGCGAGCCGTCGGTGAGTGTGATCTCGCTGCCGATGATCGGCTTCACGCCCGCGTCGAGGGCCGCGCGAGTGAACCGGGGGGCGCCGTACACCCCGTCCCGGTCACAGAGTGCCACGGCGGGCATCCCCAGACGTGCCGCCGCGGCCGCGTAGGCCTCGGGCAGCTCGGCGCCTTCGAGGAACGAGAACGCGGACTGGGCATGCAGCTCGATGAACATGGCTCAGCCGGCAGAGTCAGTCGTACACACCATCGAGGGACCAGCCGTCGGTCGTGAGATCGCGGGCGAGCCGGCAGAGCGTGCCATCGCCGAGCGCCACGTCCCACTCGTCCCGCGCCCACGCCTGCACGTCCCACCACGCCCCCGACGCGCGCCAGGGCCCGGCGCACCCGACGACGCGCTGGCCGTCCACCCGCGACGGGCGCTCGTCGTCCGTCGCGACGGCCACACGTCTCGCCGGCCGCACGCGACGTAAGACGAGTCGGTGCGCGTCGGAAAGGGGCGGGTCCGGTCGCGGGGTCCGCTCCCCGCCCGCGCCACCGGGCTCGTCGGGCGGCGCGAACGCCGTCAGCGCGTAGGCGTCGGGGCGGTGAGAGTCGTCGAGACGCGGTGAGCCGACGTTGTCGGGGCCGACGAGCGCCGCGAGGCGCGCGAGCACGGCGACGAGATCGCGCAGCCGCGGCGCGGGTGGCTGCCACAACCCGCCCTGCCCCGCCCGCGCCCGGACCGGGTGGGCGCTCACCGTCACACGCGTGACCGCGGCGGCCGGCGGGTGAGCCTCGAGATCGAGGGTCAGCAGCGCGAGCATCGGCTTCACCTCGCACATCGGGACGGCGAGGGCGACGGCGCGCGCGTGATGGCCGCCCGAGGCGAGCTCGAGGCGGACGTCGAGGGCGTCCGCCGCGAGGGACGCGGCCACGAGCCGCGCGCAGAGCCGCCCGAGCACGGCGTCGAGGACGACCGCGAGGGCGCCGAGCGAGTCGATCTCCCACTCGAGTCCCTGCGCTTCGTCCCAGAACGGGGGCGGCGTCCAGGCGCAGAACGGGTCGCGGTCATGACCGAGCGCCAGGTCGTGGGCGCGGAGGCCGGCCGGTCCGAGCCGCACGGCCAGGCCGTCGCGCGGCAACGCCGCGAGCTCGCCGAGGGTCCGCACGCCCCAGCCCTCGAGCGTCGCCACGAGATCCGGGGCGAGATCAAGCGCGGCGAGCGGGGCGCCCGCGAGCGCGGCGCGCTCCGCGCCCGGCGGGACGACCATCACCGGCTCCGCTGCGCGCACCGCCGCGACACGGGCGGCCGTGCGGCTCCCCGCGAGGGCGACGCGGCAGCCGGGGAACCCCACGCCCCGCGCCTGGCTCACCAGCCGTCGGCCGACCGCGGCGGGGTCGCCGTGGAGCCACGTGAGCCCGACCGCGTCGACGTAGACGAGTCCCGCGCCTCCGTCCTCGACACGCGGCGACACGCCGAGCGCCGCCTCGAGGAGCGCGTGGCGCGCCGCCGCGACGTGCTCGCGGACGAACGGTCGGCTCACCAGCGTCGGACACCGAGCGCGCGCCTCGGTCTCCGTCACCCCCGCGCGCACTCCGTACTCGCGCGCGGCGGGGTTCGCGTCGACCACCCGCGTGACCGACGGCGCGGGGGCGACGACCGCCAGCGGCGCGGCGCGGAGCGCGGGCTCGGAGCGCTCCACGGCGGCGGCGACGAAGCACTCCACCCACAGGCAGGCGAACCGGCTCACGCGCTCCACCACTCGGGCGGCAACGCCGCGGGCGGCCGGCGCGCGCGCAGCACCCGTGCGCTCGTGCGCGCGGCCGCCAGGCGCGTGGGCAACGGGCCCGGGCCGACCCAGGCGATCGCCTTCCGCTCGGTCTCGACCACGAGCGACGCCCCCGATCCGGTGACGCGCCGGCGACTGACGATCAGCAGCGCCGTCTCCGTCCGCTCGACGGCGAACTTCAGACGGAACGCCAGGGTCAACGGCAGGCGCGGCGGCGCTTCGCCGAGATCGAGCCCGATCAGCGCGAATCCCGGACAGCGGACGAGCAGGTCGGCGGCACGGAGCGCCAGGTCGCGACGGCCACCGCAGCGCACCCAGAGGAGGCACCGAAGATCCACCCCCGCTCGCGTGGCGGAGGCGGGATCGAACGTCTGGTCGGCGTCGACGAGGGCGGCGATCGCTCCCCGACGCGTGACGGCGCGCAGGCAGGCTGTGAAGAGGCTCGTGCGACCGGACGAGGGGCGGCCGATGATCTCCGTGATCTCGCCGCGGCGGACCCACGCCACGTCTTCCATGGTGGATGCAAATACTAATCACATGATTAGTGTATCAGACAAGACGGCAGATGTGGGGGTGGGCCGGCGGGGAGCCACAACATCCTGGGCGGCTGCTAGAATGGCACCCGAGGAGGGACCCATGGAGCTTCGCAACGTGAATGCAGTGGTGACCGGCGGCGCCTCCGGGCTCGGGCGCGCCACCGCCGAGCGCCTCGTCGCAGCGGGCGGCCGCGTGGCGCTCCTGGACCGGCCGGCGTCCGCCGGCGCCGACGTCGCGAAGACGCTCGGCCCCTCCGCCCTCTTCACGGCGGCCGACGTGACGAGGGCCGAGGACGTGGATGCCGCCCTCAACACCGCGGTGAGTCGCTTTGGCTCCCTCAACGTCCTCGTCAACTGCGCAGGCATCGGCACGGCGATGAAGACCGTGGGCAAGGCGGGCCCGGCGAAGCTCGAGGAGTTCTCCCGCGTCATCCAGGTGAACCTCATCGGCACGTTCAACTGCATCCGTCTCGCGGCCGCGATCATGGCGAAGGGCGCGCCCGGACCCGACGGCGAGCGCGGCGTTGTCGTCAACACCGCGTCGGTCGCCGCCTTCGACGGCCAGATCGGGCAGGCGGCCTATTCGGCGTCGAAGGGCGGGATCGTCGGGATGACGCTGCCGGTCGCGCGCGACCTCGCTGAGCTCGGGATCCGCGTCGTGACGATCGCCCCGGGCATCTTCGACACGCCGCTCCTCGGGACCCTGCCCGAGCCCGTGCGCCAATCACTCGCCAAGCAGGTCCCGTTCCCCCAGCGCCTCGGGCGGGCGGGTGAGTTCGCCGCGCTCGTGTGCCACATCGTCGAGAACGCGATGCTGAACGGCGAGACGATCCGCCTCGACGGCGCGATCCGCATGGCGCCGCGCTAGCCCCGACCCGAGTGGCTCGAAGACGGCGGCGGAGCCGCACGGTCTTCGAAACCGCCTCGCGCGTCTCGGGGCGGATTCGCGTCGTCGACTACCGGGCCGAGCGCCGGCTCGTCGTCAACGGCGAGATCCTTTCCGTCTACCCGCTCGACGGTGACTGGTCACGGGTGCGCCGTGAATACTGGTGGCGCGCCCTCTCCGTGATCGCGCTGCCACGGCACCCGTCGGTGCTGCTGGTCGGGCTCGGTGGGGGCACCCAGATTCACCTCCTGCAGTCCCTGGCCCGCCCGCGCCTGATCACGGTGATCGAGCGCGATCCGGCGATCGTGCGGGTCGCGGGCGACTGGTTCGGCCTCGAGCGCGCGGGGCCGCTGGAGATCCTCTGCGCCGACGCGACGGTGGCCGTGCGCGGGCTCGCGCGCGAGCGCCGGCGGTTCGACTTCGTCATGGAAGACGCTGCGTATGGCGACACCCCGGAGCGGGCCGCGGCGCTGGCCCTCGGGCTCGCACCGCTCGTGGCGCCGCGCGGGGCGCTCGTGGTCAACCGCCACCGCCGCGCCGGGATGCGCGGCCTGGCTCGGGTGCTCCGCGCGCGCTTCGGGGAGGTCCGTCTCCGCCACGTGCGTCGCGGAGGGGAGAACGTGCTGATCGACGCGCGGAGCCCGCTCAGGCCGGCCTGAGCCGCTTCCCGCGCAGGCGGTGGGGGCGCTCGGCCTCGGCGCCGAGGCGCTTCTTCCGGTCGGCCTCGTAGTCCGCGTAGCTGCCCTCGACCCAGACGACCCGCCCCTCGTCCTCGAAGGCCAGGATGTGCGTGGCGATCCGGTCGAGGAACCAGCGGTCGTGGCTGATCACCACCGCGCATCCGGCGAAGTCGAGCAGGGCGTCCTCGAGCGCGCGCAGGGTGTCCACGTCGAGGTCGTTCGTCGGCTCGTCGAGCAGCAGGAGGTTCGCGCCGCTCCGGAGCACGGTGGCGAGGTGCAGCCGGTTGCGCTCGCCCCCTGAGAGGTCGGCCACGCGTTTCTGCTGGTCGCTCCCCCGGAAGTTGAACGAAGCGACGTAGGCGCGCGAGGGCACCGTCCGGCTGCCGAGCGTCAGCGTGTCGGCGCCGCCCCCGATCGCCTCCCAGACGGTCTTCGCGGGATCGAGCGCGTCGCGGCTCTGGTCCACATACGCGAGCCTCACGGTCTCGCCGACCCGGAGCGCGCCCGCGTCGGGCTTCTCCCGGCCGGTGATCATGCCGAAGAGTGTCGTCTTGCCGGCACCGTTCGGTCCGATGACGCCAACGATCCCGCCCCGGGGGAGCTTGAACGAGAGATCGTCGACCAGCACGCGGTCGCCGTAGGCCTTCGTCACGTGGTCGGCCTCGACGACCAGGTCGCCGAGCCGGGGTCCCGGCGGGATCGCGATCTCGAGCGCGGCGGCGCGCTCGGCGGAGGACTCGGCAAGGAGCGCTTCGTAGTTGCTGAGGCGCGCTTTGCTCTTGGCCTGGCGGGCGCGCGGCGCCATCCGGACCCACTCGAGCTCGCGCTCGAGCGTGCGCCGCCGCGCCAGGTCCGCTTTCTCCTCTTGCTCCAGGCGCCGGCCTTTCTGCTCGAGCCAGGACGAGTAGTTGCCCTCCCACGGGATCCCCTGACCCCGGTCGAGCTCGAGGATCCAGCCCGCGACATTGTCGAGGAAGTACCGATCGTGGGTGATCGCCACGACCGTCCCGGGGTACTCCTTGAGGAAGCGCTCGAGCCACGCCACGGATTCCGCGTCGAGGTGGTTCGTCGGCTCGTCGAGGAGCAGCATGTCGGGGCGCGCGAGGAGGAGGCGGCAGAGCGCGACCCGCCGGCGCTCACCGCCCGAGATCTTCGTCACGTCCATGTCGCCCGGCGGCACCCGGAGCGCGTCCATGGCGAGCTCGACCGTCCGGTCCAGGTCCCACGCGTTCGCCGCGTCGATCGCGTCTTGCAGGCGCGCCTGCTCGGCGAGGAGCTTCTCGATCTCGTCGGCCTCGAGCGGCTCGCCGAGCCTCGCGCTCACCTCTTCGAAGCGCGTGAGAAGCGCGCGCGTCCCCGCCACACCCTCCTCGATATTGCCGCGCACGTCTTTCCCCGGGTCGAGCTGGGGCTCCTGCTGAAGGTAGCCGATCCGGAGCCCCTCGGCCGGAAACGCCTCGCCGAGGAAGTCCCGGTCGACGCCGGCCATGATCCGGAGCAGCGTCGACTTGCCCGCGCCGTTCGCCCCGAGGACGCCGATCTTGGCCCCGTGGAAGAACGACAGCCGGATGCCGCGCAGGATCTCCCGCTTGAGCGGGACGACCTTGCGCAGGTCCCTCATGACGAACGCGTACTCGCCTGCCATCTAATGGAATCCGATCATGGCCACCAGCCTCTTGTGCTCGGGCATCATGCACCGATCCTGCACCACGCGGATGCCCACGTGGGCGAGCATCTCGGCCGCGACGTCATTCCTGATGCCGAGCTGGAACCACACCGCCATCGGTCGCCAGTCAAGCGCCAGGATCTCGCGCGCGTGGTCCGGGAGGTACTCCGGCCGGCGAAAGATCTCGATCACGTCGACGGATCCGACGAGGTCGGCGAGCCGGGCCACCGCGGTGGCGTCGTGCACCGAACGTCCGACGATCTTCGGGTTCACGGGTCGGATGCGGTAGCCCTGCGCCCGGAGGTAGGCCGGCACAAAGTACGCGGCCTCCGCGGGGTCCGCCTTGGCGCCCAGGACCGCCACGGTCTTCGCCTCGCGGAGGATCGCGGCGAGGCCCGCGTCGTCGTCGATCAGGTTGGCTCGCCAGTCGGTCACCGACCTCGAGCCTCTCACGCCGGCCCGAGCGCCGCAACGATCTCGCCGCCGAACGTCTCGGCGCGCCAGCGTCGCACGCCGTCCACGCGGACGAGGTCGCCGACGTCGCGCGGGCCCGCGAGGGCGATCGCCGTGATGAGCCGGTTCGGCAGGAGCAGTCCGGGCTCGAGGCCGAAGCGCGGCGCCGCCTCGCCGCGCCACTGCTTGAGCCGCTCGAGGCGACGCTCCACGGCGGCGGGGATCCTGGGCCGCGGGCGGGGCTCGATCCGCGGCAGCTCGTCGTCGGGCCGCGCCAGAGAACGGGCGACGGTCTCGAGAATGGCGTCGCCCCAGCGCGCGATCACCTTGGGAGTGCAGCCCGAAACCTGAGCGAGCGCCTGCGGGTCTCCCGGTGCGGCTCCGGCGAGACGCACGAGCGTCTCCTCGGACAGGATCTTGAATGGCGGACGGTCGTGCGCGCGAGCCAGCCGCTCGCGGAGCTCGTAGAGCTCCCTCAGCACGGCGAGACCACGCGGCGAGAGCTCCCGCGCCCCCCGGAGCCTCGCGAACGCGAGCGGGTCCTCGACGCGCTCGGCGACCGGCTGGGCGGCCAGCGCCGCGCATTCTTCTTCCACCCAGGCGAGCCTTCCACAGCGCTCGAGCTCGGCCACGAGCCGGACCTTGAGCTCGAGCAAGTGGGTGACGTCGGCCGCGGCATACTCGAGCTGCGCCGCCGTGAGCGGACGCGCCGACCAATCGTCCTTCTGCCGCGAGGGTGGGAGCCGCGCGCCGAGGTACCGCTCGAGGAGGACGTCGAGGCCGAGCGCGGGAGCGCCCAGGAAGCGCGCCGCCACGGCGGTATCGAAGAGCGAGACGAACCGGAAGCCGTAGCGGCGCTTGAGGTGCGTCAGGTCGTTGTCGCCGGCGTGCAGCACCGTCGTGATCCCGGGCCCGGCGAAGATCCTCGCGAGCGCCGAGAGGTCGTCGAGGGCGAGCGGGTCCACGAGCCAGACGTCGCCCGACGCGCTGGCGAGCTGGACCAGCGCGAGCCGCTCGGGATAGTGGTGGAGGCTGTCACCCTCCGTGTCGAGGGCCAGCTCCGCCGACCCGGCCAACCGCTCGGCGGCCCGGCCGAGATCGGCGGGGGTCTGGACCCAGCGCGCGGGAATCGTGGTCAGGGCTTCCGCTGGCGGATCGCCTGCTCCATCCGCTCGAATCGCCGGCGAAGGGGCTCGAGCCCCTCGTCGTGGGTGATCACGTAGAGCTCGTTCCGGAAGATCGCCTGGAGAACCATCTCGGCCACTGTCTCGGGCTCGAGCGACCGGCCCATCAGCTCTACCGGCTCGGTCCGGGAGGGGCGATCGTTCCAGAGGTGCGCGGGGCGGCTCCGCTCGCTCGCGCGGATCCTGGTGGAGACGCCCATCGGACACAGCACGGAAACGCCGATCTGGTGGGATTTGAGGTCCTTCGCGAGCGTCTCCGAGAGGCCGACGACCGCGTACTTCGACGTGTTGTAGATGCCGAGCCCGCGCGTCGCGACGAGCCCGGCCATGGACGCCGTGTTGACCACGTGGCCCGGCTCCTTCTGCGCGATCATGCGCGGCAGGAACGCCTCGAGCCCGTGGACGACACCCCAGAGGTTCACGCCGAGTACCCACTGCCAGTCCCGGTGTGTCGCCGTCTCGAGCCCGCCCCAGAGCGCGACTCCCGCGTTGTTGCAGAGCACGTGGACCCGGCCGAACGCGTCGAAGGCGCGCTCGGCGAGCGCCTGGACCGACGCGAGGTCGGTGACGTCAGTGCGCACCGCGAGCGCCTCGCCGCCGCGCGACCGGATCGGACCCACGACCTCCGCCATCCCGGCCTCGTCGAGGTCGGCGACCACCACGCGCGCGCCTTCGCGGGCGAACGCCTCCACCATCGCGCGGCCGATGCCGGAGGCGCCGCCCGTCACCACGCCGACCCGCCCCTTGAGTGAATCCACCGTCACGCCCTCCCCTGCGCTCAAACGCTGAGGGTATCCGCGCGCGTCGCCCGGGTCAATGTAGCGGGGGCCGCGGGGCCGGTGCGATCGGTGGGTGGCCTGAGCCAAGGCATGGCCTGCGTTCCGCATGTCGCTTCTGATTCCATCGGGGTCCTCGAGCCCGGTTCGTCCCGTGAGTCGGCCTGCCACAGGCGCGCGGGGCTTCATTGCGGCGTGGTAGGATGCCCCGGCATCTTCCCGGGAGGTGCTCGATGGTGAAGGAGATCTCGATCGTCCACCACGCGGACCGGCGCGCCGACGTGGTCATGCCGTACGCGCCCGGCATTGTCGTCCGCCGCGGCAGCCTGGTCTTTCTCTCAGGCGTGACGGCCGCCGCCGTCTACCACAGCCACCCGCATCGCGACGAGGAGTTCGACCTGCCGGCCACGATGGAGGCGCAGGCGGTGCGCGCGATGGAGAACCTCAAGAAGACGCTCGAGGCGGCTGGCTGCACGCTCGACGATCTCGTCGCGGCTACGCGCTATCTCACCGATGTCAGCGAGCAGGATGACCTGAACCGTGTGTGGGCGCGGTACCTCGGCGGCCATCTGCCTGCCACGACGACCGTCGAGGTCTCGCGGCTGGCGACGCACACGCGGTGCAAGCTCGAGATCAGCGCGATCGCCGTCGCCGACGGCGCGTGATGAGGCCGGCCTCGCGGCCCCCAGTTGGAATGAGTCGCGGCATGCGAGACGGAGCCGGGGCGCGCCACGGCTCAGGCCACCCACCGATCGCGCCGGCCTCGCGGCCCCTCACTGGAATGGGTAGCGACATGCCGAACGGAGCCGCGTCGTGCCTCGGCTCAGGCCACCCACTCATTGCACCGGCCCCGCGGCCCCCGTTAAAATGACGCTCGGCTTCGTCGGGCTCGGCGTGATGGGCGGGCGCATGGCGAAGCGGCTCCTCGACGCCGGCCACCCCGTGATCGGCTACAACCGAACGCGCGGGAAGGCCCGCTGGCTCGCCGACGCCGGGCTACGTTTGGTGGACTCGCCGCGCGAGGTCGCCGCCCAGGCGGAGATCGTCTTCACGATGGTGACTGACACGCCGGCCCTCGACGCCGTCTGCCGCGGGTCGGACGGCATCCTCGCCGGGCTCCGGCGAGACGCCGTGCACGTCGAGATGAGCACGGTGAGCCCGGACGCGGTGCGGGCGCTCGCCGCCGAGATCGAGACGCGGGGCGCCCACCTCCTCGACGCACCGGTATCCGGGTCACCCGCCACGCTCGAGGCGGGCCAGCTCTCGTTCATGGTCGGCGGCGACCCCGCGACGCTCGAGCGGGTGCGACCCTACCTCACCGCGATCGGCCCGGGCCTCACGCACGTGGGTCCGGTCGGACACGCGAAGGCGATGAAGATCGCGATCAACCAGGGGCTCGTCGTGCAGATGGTCGCGTTCGCGGAGGCCGTGCTGCTCGCCGAAAAGGCGGGGATCGCGCGCGAGCGCGCGGTGGAGGCGCTGCTGAAGAGCGTCCTCGCCTCGCCCATGGTGAAGTACCGCGGTCCGTTCGTGCTCGGCATGCCCGCCGAGGCGTGGTTCGACGTGGGGATGATGCAGAAGGACCTCAAGCTCGCGCTCGACCTCGGGCGCGCGACCGGGGTGCCGCTCCCGAGCGTGGCGGTCGCGAACGAGCTCCTCACCGCGGCGCGCGGGATGGGGCTCGGGCGATACGATTTCGCGGTCGTCTTCGACGTGCTCGCCAAGATGAGCGGGCTCGCGCCGAGTCCCAAGGCCTGACGCCCGTCAGCGCGGCGTGAGCGTCGCGCGGCCCGAGGCCGCGTCGACGGTCAGGGTGAACGCGTCGAGGGCGTCGCGGCCGAGGAGGCCGTCGACGGGCTCGGCGCGGTCTACGGACGGCAGCGCGTGGACGATGACGGTGAGCGGGCCGATCCGGGCGCCGGCGACATCGAGGAGCGGCACGGTCACCAGCGTCGCGGTCGTCACCCCGGTCGCTCCCACGATCTGGGTCGGCCGTCTGCTCTGGTCGTCGAGACCCGCCCGCTCGATCGCCGAGGGCGAGAGGACGGTCCGATCGGCGCCCGTGTCCACGACGAGCGTGAGCGGCACGCCATTGAGGCGCGCCGCCACGGTGATCGGCGCGCCGGGGCTCATCCGCAGCTCCGTGGGCTCCCCGCCGGGCGTGGGCGTGGGACGGGGCTGCGGAGCGCTCAAGAGCTCGGCGGCATCGCGAAAGGCGGGCGGGATCGTGTCGGGGTCGGCGGTGTAGTGCACCGTTCCCTCGCCGTCGGTCCACCGGTAGAGCTGGGCGGCGGCGGCCGTGGCGGTGAGGCAGACGGCGAGCGCGGCCACCCAGAGCCTCACCACGTCAGTCCTCCACGGGCATCGTCACCGGCTCGCCGGCCCCGTAGAAGTACGCGCCGCGGCCGGCCGCGGCGCCGACGACCGCGATGTCGAAGCACGTCGGGTCCTCGACGATGGGCACCGGCAGGTCCGGGTGGTCCGCCAGCCACGCGAGCTCGGGATGGGCGACCTCCATCGCCTTGGGCTCCTTGTTCAGGATCATCGTCCTGAACGGCAGCCGCGCGGCCCGGTAGAGCGCCGCCTGGATCTCGCGACGCCCCCAGCCCGCCTTGGCGAAGATCTGCGCGTGCTCCGGGCAGACGAAGAGCGTGTTGTGCTCCTTCTCCTCGGTCTTCGACCGCGGGTCCGCCCGCCGACCGATGAGCCAGAGGCCGGTGCCCACCTGCGCCACGTTGTTGGCCGCTGTCGCGAAGACCTGGACCAGGTGCTCGGGCGTCGTGGACCGGAAATCGTGCAGCTCACAGATGCCGTAGACGAAGTGCACGGTGATCGTGGACGCGTCCGGCGCGAAGCCTCGCGTGACGTGATACGGCTCCCACGGGCTCTCGGCCTCGTTCTCCGCGCAGCAGAGGCTGTACTTGAGCGGCGAGCCGATCGTGTCCATGTCCGACACGCCGACGTAGGTGTGGCCGACGTTCATCATGGTGAGCCGCACCGCCCGGCCCAGGACGGTGTTGCTCGCCGACGGCGCCCCGGGGCCGAGCGCGCACATGCCCGAGTTCAGGCTGGCCGCCCGCCCCTTTGGCCCGTTGACGAGCACGAGGGGTGCATGGGGGCCCGTGGACATGGCCTTGTTACGGATGTACATCTTCGGCTCCGCGAGGCAGCGGACCGCCGCGATCAGGAGCGGAAGGTGCTCGGGACCGCAACCCGCCATCACCGCGTTGATCGCGAGCTTCTCGACGGTCGCGATGCCGAAGCCCGGCTCGAGCGTCGCGATCACGTCGCCAGGGCCGCGACGGGTCGACCGGAGCAGCGCGCCCACGGCGCGCTCGGTCGGGGGGACGAGCGGGAACCCGTCGGCCCAGCCCCGCACGAGGAAGTCGGCCTGCATCCGCCCCCACGCGTCGAGAAGGTCATCGCCGTCGTAGCGGAGCCGCTCGTCGAGCGGGGGGCGCTCGACGGCCTTCGGCGCCTCCACGGGCCGGGTGAGCCCCGCGCGGACCTGGTCGAACGCCCGCTCGGCCATCCCGTGGATGTCCGCAGGCGTCTGGTTGGTGAACGGCAGCGGCACGACGGCGAGCGGCAGGCCCGCCAGGCCGAAGCTCGCCGCGCTCCGGTGCGCATCGTGCACGAACGTCTGCGCGGTGAAGAGCACGGTCGGGATCCCCCGCCGCTCCAGCTCGACCATGTCGTGGGCCCCCCACGACGTGCACGACCCTCAGTCGGCGGTCGTGCCGACCACCGCGTCGACTTCCGCCGCGATGCGGTCGGCGTCCTCCGCGGTGCAATGGCGCATGAGCCAGCCGACCGAGCCCGTGTAGCGCCGGAACTTCGTCCCGGCGAACTTCTCGCGCAGGAGCGCCTCCGTCCGGTCCAGCGCCGAGTCGCCGCCCGCCTTCATGTTCCAGTACAGGCCGATCGTGGCGCCCTCGAGCGTCGCGAGCCGGGACGCCGGCTTCACCGAGTGCTCGACCGTCCGCGCCACGGGGTTCAAGATCTCGAGCCGTGCCATGGTCGCCCTCCTCGTATATTCGCTCGCCGCCCACGACGGGACCCCAGCCCGCGACGTGCTGCGGCTCGCCCTACAGGATGACTTTTCGGGCGCGGAGCTCGGCGATCCGCCCGGCGCTGTAGCCGTGCTCGGCGAGCACCTGGTCGGTGTGCTCGCCCTGGCGCGGGGCCGGCGTGCGGACGCCTGGTCGCATCCGCGAGAACTTCAGCGGGGTGCCGACGACGGGGATCTCGCCGAGCCGCGGGTGCACGACCCGCTCGAAGATCTGGCGCGCCGCGGTCTGCGGGTCCTGCATCACCTGGTCCACCGTGTTCACGGGCGTGGCCGGCACGCCAGCCTCCTCGAGGACCTTCAGCAGTGGCTCCCGGTCGTGCTGCGTGATCGCCTGCTCGAGCTCCGCCTCCAACTCCTTCCGGTGCTTCACGCGCTCGATGTTGCTGGCGAAGCGCGGGTCACTCGCCATCCAGGCGAGCCCGAGGGCCGGGACCAGACGCTGCCAGAACCGGTCGTTGGCGCCCGCGATGAACACCCACTGGCCGTCACGGCAGCGGAAGTTCCGGTAAGGCGAGAGCGACGGGTGGGACGAGCCGAGCGCCTTGGGGACGGCGCCGGTGAGTAGGTAGCCCTCGGCGTGGTAGTTCAGGAGCGCCACGGCGGTCTCGAGGAGCGAGCCGTCCAGCCGCTGGCCGAGGCCCGTCCGCTCCCGGTGGAGCAGCGCGTTCACGATCCCGAACGCGCAGAGGATGCCCGTCGTCAGATCGAGGAACGAGACGCCGCAGCGGACGGGCGGGCCGTCGGGCTCGCCCGTGATCGACATGATGCCGCTGAAGGCTTGCATGAGCGCCTCGTAGCCGGCGCCGTCGGCGCGGGGTCCCGTGCGCCCGAAGGCCGAGATCGAGCAGTAGACGAGCCGGGGGTTGACGGCCGCGAGCGTCTCGTAGCCCAGACCGAACGACTCCATCGTCCCCGTCCGGAAGTTCTCGATGAGCACGTCGCTCCGGCTCACGAGGGTCTTCAGCACCTCGGCGCCCTCCGGCGACTTGAGGTCGAGCGTAATGTCGCGTTTGTTGCGGTTGATGACGAGGTACGCCGCCGACTCGCCCCCCTTGTGGGGCGGCCACGTGCGCGACTCGTCGCCGGGGCCCGTGTCCTCCACCTTGATCACGTCGGCGCCCAGGTCCGCGAGCAGCATGCCGCAGAACGGGCCGGCCAGGACACGCGAACAATCGATGACACGGACGCCGTCGAGCGCGAGGGTCGCGATCGTCATGTGCGTTACTATACCTCTATGTCGACCCTTCGCGACGCGCTCGGGCAGCGCATCCTCGTCCTCGACGGCGCCATGGGCACCATGATTCAGGAGGCGGGGCTCACGGCCGCCGACTTCGGGGGCGCGGCGTACGAGGGCTGCAACGAGCACTTGACCCTGACCCGACCCGACGTCATTCGGGCGATTCACGCTGCGTATCTGGAGGCCGGCGCCGACATTGTATCGACCAACACGTTCGGCTGCGCGCCGTACGTCCTCGGCGAGTACGGCCTCGCCGAGCGGGCCTACGAGCTCTCGCGGGCCGCGGCCCGCCTCGCCCGCGAGGTCGCCGGCGCACGATTCGTCGTCGGTGCCATGGGTCCGGGGACGCGCTCGATCTCGGTCACGCGCAACGTCACCTTCGACGAGGTGCGCGAGGCGTACGCGGTCCAGGCGCGCGGCCTGATCGACGGCGGCGTGGACGCGCTCCTGCTCGAGACCCAGCAGGACACGCTGAACGTGAAGGCCGCCGCCATCGGCGTCCGCCACGCTATGCGCGCGGCGGGGGTGGATCGGCCCCTCATGGTCAGCGGCACGATCGAGCCGACGGGTACGATGCTCGCGGGCCAGGGCGTGGAGGCGCTCTACGTCGCCCTCGAGCACCTCGACCTCTTCGCCATCGGCCTCAACTGCGCGACCGGCCCCGAGTTCATGACCGACCACCTCCGGACCCTCTCGGCGATGGCCACCCGCTTCGTCAGCGTCTACCCGAACGCGGGGCTGCCGGACGAGCGCGGCCAGTACGCCGAGACGCCCGCGAGCCTCGCGTTCAAGATGCGGCGCTTCGTGGACGAGGGATGGGTCAACATCGTCGGCGGCTGCTGCGGCACCACGCCAGCCCACACCCGTGCCCTCCGGGCGCTGGTCGCCGGCCGCCCGCCGCGGGTGCCGGCGGCCCGGGAGCCCCAGGCCGTGAGCGGCATCGAGGTCATCTACCCGACCGACGACAACCGCCCGCTCTTCGTGGGCGAGCGCACGAACGTCATCGGCTCGCGTCGGTTCAAGGAGCTGATCGTCGCCGGTGAGTTCGAGGAGGCAGCCGAGATCGGCCGGGCCCAGGTGAAGAACGGCGCCCAGGTCCTCGACGTCTGCCTCGCCAACCCCGACCGCGACGAGGCGGCGGATATGGATCGGTTCATGGCGCAGCTCACCCGCAAGGTGAAAGTCCCGCTCATGATCGACTCCACCGACGCGGGGGTCATCGAGCTGGCGCTCCGACACTGCCAGGGCAAGGCGATCGTGAACTCGATCAACCTCGAGGACGGCGAGGAGCGCTTCGCGAAGGTCGTCCCGCTCCTCCGGACCTACGGCGGTGCCGTCGTCGTCGGCACGATCGACGAGGACAAGCGGCAGGGCATGGCGGTCACGCGCGCGCGCAAGCTCGCGATCGCCGAGCGCAGCCACGATCTCCTCACCAAGAAGTACGGCGTGCCCGCGCGCGACCTGCTCTTCGACGCGCTGGTCTTCCCGGTGGGCACGGGCGACGCGAACTATATCGGCTCGGCCGTCGAGACGATCGAGGGCATCCGCGCGATCAAGGCGCGCTTCCCCGAGTGCAAGACGATCCTCGGGGTCTCCAACGTCTCGTTCGGCCTGCCGACGGCGGGCCGCGAGGTCTTGAACTCCGTCTTCCTCTACCACGCGACGAAGGCCGGGCTCGACTACGCGATCGTGAACACGGAGCGCCTCGAGCGCTACCCCTCGATCCCCGAGGAGGAGCGGCGGCTCGCCGAGGACCTCGTCTTCGGGCGGGGCGCCGATCCGGTGGCGGCGTTCGCGGCATACTTCCGCGAGAAGAAGAAGGCGCCGCCGGCCGCCAGCACGCTCTCGCTCGACGAGCGGCTCGCGCGCTACATCGTCGAGGGCAGCCGTGACGGCCTCATCGACGACCTGAACGCGAAGCTCAAGGAGGCCGCGCCGCTCGACATCGTCAACGGCCCGCTCATGCGCGGCATGGACGAGGTCGGCCGGCTCTTCAACGACAACCAGCTCATCGTCGCCGAGGTGCTCCAGTCCGCGGAGGCGATGAAGACCGCGGTCGCGCACCTCGAGCGGTTCATGGAGAAGGCCGAATCGACGACGCGGGGCACGATCGTGCTCGCCACCGTGAAGGGCGACGTGCACGATATCGGCAAGAACCTCGTCGAGATCATCCTGTCGAACAACGGGTATCGGGTGATCAACCTCGGAATCAAGGTGCCGCCGGAGGAGCTGATCGCCGCGTACCGCGCCCACAAGCCGGACGCGTTCGGCCTCTCGGGGCTCCTCGTGAAGTCCGCGCAACAGATGGTGGTGACCGCGCAGGACCTCCGGGCCGCCGGGATCGACCTCCCACTCTTCGTGGGTGGCGCCGCGCTGACGAGGAAGTTCACCGCGACGCGGATCGCTCCCGAGTACGGCGGCGTCACCCTCTACGCGAAGGACGCGATGGACGGGCTCGACCTGGCGAACCAGCTCTTCTCGGCCGTGACGCGCGACGGTCTCGTCGAGCGCGTGCGCGCCGAGCAGGCCGCGCTCGCGGCGAGCCCCCCCTCGGGCGGTGAGGCTTCGCGCCTGGCGCCCGCGCCCGAGCGACCGCGGGCACGGCTCGAGCCGGTCCCCGTGCCGACGCCGCCGGACCTCGAGCCCCACGTCCTCCGCGACGTGCCGCTCCCCCACATCTACCCGTACCTGAATCTCCAGATGCTCTACGGCAAGCACCTCGGCCTGCGGGGGCTCGTCGAGCGGCTCCTCGCCAGCGGCGATCCGAAGGCGCTCGAGCTGCACACGACCGTCGAACAGCTCAAGCGTGACGCGGTTGCCGAGCGGCTGCTGAGAGCCCACGGCGTCTATCGCTGGTTCCGGGCGCGCGCCGCCGGCGACGCGGTGATCGTCCTCGACCCTGGGGGGAGCGAGCTCACGCGCCTCGAGTTCCCCCGGCAGACGACCGGCGAGCGTCTCTGTCTCGCCGATTACCTCCGGGACGACGTGGACGACTTCATCGCCCTCTTCGCCCTGACATGTGGTCAGGGCGTGCGGGAGCTCGCCGCCGGGCGGAAGGACCGGGGCGAGTACGTCCGGTCTCACGCCCTCTCGGCGCTCGCGATCGAGTGCGCGGAGGCGTTCGCCGAGATGCTGCACGCGCGTCTGCGCACGCTCTGGGGGTTTCCGGATCCGCCCGACCTGCCGATCAGCGAGAAGCTCAAGGGGCGATACCGGGGGATCCGCGTCTCCTTCGGCTACCCGGCGTGCCCGAACCTCGCGGACCAGCAGATCCTCTTCCGCCTGCTCGAGCCCGAGACGATCGGCCTGCACCTCACGGAGGGCTTCATGATGGACCCGGAGGCCTCCGTGTCGGCGCTCGTCTTCCACCATCCCGCCGCGAAGTACTTCAAGGCTCAGTAACGATCCGGGGGGGCCGGGCAGCAAAAACTCAACGGGCCCGGACCGATGATCCGGTCCGGGCCCGCCGTGGATGCGAGGAGTGTCGGAGAGGACTAGAACTTGATCTCGAGCCGCACCGTCGGCCAGCCGAGTGAACGCTCGCTACCCTCGACCGTGATCGGCGTCTGGTGGTCGTCGAGGTAGAACGCGTTGTGATATTGCCGCGGCTTCACCCGATTCCCGTGCTTGTCCAGGTCAAACGGCAACCGGAACTTCCCGCTGAACGTGAAGGTCTGGCCGGTCTGATCGACGACGCCCTGCCCGCCGGGGATGAAGCCGATCGGGGCCTTCCCCGCGAACGGCAGCGACAGGTCCGCGCTGCCACCGAACGAGCCCGTCATCACGACGAACTCGGGAGCGTCCCCCTTGTTGTCGCCCTGCACGACCACCGCGAAGGTCCCGCCGATCGAGCCCTTGCCCGCGTCTGGCGGCAGGAGGCTCAGGTTGTCACCGCCAGAGGCGTTGACCATGCAACTCTTTGCCCCGGGGGCCACCACGAGAACTTCCCACGGGCAAAGGGGCGTCCCGAGCTTCGCGTAGCCGGAAAGCTGGGCCACCGCCGCCCTGGCGACGGCGTTCGCAAGGTTGCCGGTCGGCTTGCCGTCCTTGTCGAGGAGGTACATATCCTCGGTGACCTCGTACAGGACAAGGCCGACGCCCTCCCCGACCCCGGCCGCCAGCACCGGCGCCGGGCCGACCATCAGCGCCAGGAGCAGAAACAGCAGGGACAGCGCGGTCCACATTGCTGAGTTGTGCCAGTTGAACGCATTCATTGCCTTATCTCCTCGTCCACGATGTCTGTTCATCTGTTGCATCCTGGACTGGAGAAAATGCAACGCCGAGGCCAACCGTCCACTTCACGTAACGGCATGATCTCATAAACGTTTCCAGCTAAATTTCCGGATCCTTCGCGATCGTCGCGGTTCGTTTCTTACCGCGTCGACTCCCAACGGGCCGTGGACGAGAACTTACCAGGAGGTGGGCGAGCAAACGACCCGGGCGCGCGGCGAACATTCCGGAAACGACAGCGGTCCGGGTCAGTGAGGGAAGAGGACTACTCGTCGCCGTCAGTGACGGCGGCGCTCGGCTTTACCGGAAGCTTGACGATGAAGCTCGAGCCACGCCCGAGCTCGCTCTTGACCTCGATGGTGCCGCCGTGACTCTGGACGATCCCGAGGCTGACCGGCAGGCCGAGGCCCGTGCCGCTCACGTCGGGTTTCGTGGTGAAGAACGGCTCGAAGATCCGGTCGAGGTGCTCCGCCGGGATGCCGGTGCCGGTGTCGATGACTTCGACCTGGACTGTGTCGCCGACGACGGACGACCGGATCGTCAGCGACCCACCGTCCTTCATGACGTAGACGGCGTTGTTGATGAGGTTCAGGAACACCTGCTTGATGCGCGGCACATCCACCTCGACGGGCGGGAGCCCGGGCGCGTACTCCTCGACGAGGGTGATCGCGTCGAACGCGCCCTGGCGACGCACCATGGTGAGCGTCTGCTCGAGCACCACGTTGAGGTCGGTCATCTGCGGCACGAACTCGCGTTGCCGGCTGAAGTGGAGGAGGTCGCGCACGATGTCGCGCGCGCGGCCCGCTTCCTCCTGGATCAGGTCGAGCTCCTCCCGCATCGGTTCGCCAGGCGGGATGCGCTCGGCGAGGTAGGACGCGAAGCCCAGCACGCTCGTCAGCGGGTTGTTAATCTCGTGGGCGATGTTGGCGGCCAGCTCGCCGATCGCCGCGAGCTTCGTGGACTGGATCAGCTGCGCCTGGGTCCGCTTGAGCTCGGCCATCTGCTGCTTGACGCCCTCGTACAGGCGCGAGTTCTCGGCCGCCACCGCCGCCTGGAGCGCGATGCCCTCCGCCAGCCGCAGCTCGTCGGTCGTGAATCGGTGGCGATCCTTGAGCCAGGCGATCGCGAATCCGCCGATCGTCTCCCCTTTCCAGCGCATCGGCTGGATGAGCAGCGACGTGTGGGGGAGGAGGCGGGTGATCGGGTGGGCGAACCGCGGGTCCGACCCGCTGTCGCTCGAGTAGACCGCCCGCTCGTACCTCCCCCACTCCTTGAGCATCTGATCGGTCATCACGATCTCGGTGGTCGCGAAGGTCTGGAGGGCGTCCTTCGGCACGTGATAGCCCACGATCGGCACGAAGCGGTCCTTTCCCGGGGTCACGAGCCACGCGCCGCCGGTGTTGGCGCCGAGGGCTCGCACCATCGCCCGCGTGGTCCGGCGCAGGACCTCCGCCAGCTCGAGGGTGGAGCTCGTGTCGTAGCTCACCGCCAGGAGCGTCTCGGTGTGGCGCAGTCGCTCCTGCGTCTCCTCGTAGAGGCGTGCGTTCCGGATCGCCGCCGTCGCCGACGTTGCCAGCGCTTCGCCGAGCGCGACCTCGTCGGGGGCAAAGGTGTGGGGCTCGCGGTACCAGACCGTCAGGATCCCGACGAGCTGGTTCTCGAGGAAGAGGGGCAGACCGAGAAACGACACGAACCCTTCGCTCCGGAGCCAGTCCCGATACCCGACGCCGGGACGGGGGAGCACGTCGCTCAGGGCGAGCGCTGCCCGGTGCTTCACGATCCAGCCGACCAGGCCGTCGTCGTCGTCGGCCGCGTGCTGGGCGGACAGCTTGGGCGTGCGCGTGGTGCCCGCCTGCGCCTCGAGGCGGAAGTGGCCGGGCGCGTCCTCCGCGATCAGGATCCGGACGACGTCGGCGCCGAGGCGGGCCCGCACGAGCTCGCTGAGCCGCTGGAGAACCTCCGAGACCTGCAGCGTCCCGGTCAGCAGGCGTCCGGCCTCGACGAGGCTCTCCTGCTCGGCCGCGCGGCGCGTGACCCGCTCGTAGAGGCGCGCGTTCTCGACCGCGATCGCGACCTGGTCGGCGACGATCTTGAGCAGCTGTTCCTCGTCGGCCTTGGCCCCCGGCGGCATGACGTGTCGCGCCACCATCACGCCGAGCTCGCGGCCCCGGACCGTGAGGGGAAGCGTCCACTCGACCTCGGTCCACTCGTCCGCCGGCTCGACGCCGGCGCCCGCGAGCACGCTCCGCGGCTGGTCGCCGGTGTCTCCGCGCGCCACGACCTGCACGCCCGGCGGGTCGGTGAGCTCGACGCGGAGGCTCGTCGTGCCGATCGCCTGGGCGACCGCCAGGAGGAGCCGCTCGAGCATCTCGGCCACGCCGAGCTCCGAGGTGATGCCCTGCACGGCGTGGTGCAGGTCGGCGAGCTGGCTCGCGCGCCGGACGAAGTGCTGGTTGAGCCGCTTGAGCTCCTCGACCTGGTTGAGGAGCCGATAGACCAACCGTTGGTTGAGCTCGCGGAGATAGACGCCTTCCTCGCGGCCTTCGACGCGCTCGCGCTTGCCTCCGAGGAACTCGGCGACCTGCCGCGGGAACATGTCCACGTTGATCGGCTTCTGGATGTAGCCGTCGCAGCCGGCGACGAGGGTCCGCTGCCGGTCGCCCTGCATCGCGTAGGCGGTGACGGCGATCACCGGGGTGGACGCGAGGTTGGGGAAGGATTTGAGGATGGCGACGATCTCGTAGCCGTCGACGCCCGGCAGGTTGATATCGAGGAGGATGAGCGCCGGTTCCTCACGGATCGCCGCCTCGATGCCGGCGAGGCCGTCCTCGGCCTCGACGATGGTGTACCCGGCCGCCTCCAAGACGGCGCGGACCAACATCCGGTTCTCCCGGTTGTCCTCGATGTAGAGGACCTTCGGCTTCTTTTCGAGTGCGCGTCCCGCCATACGCTCTCTCGCCCCCTCTCAGCTCAACGGCAGCGTGAACTGGAACGTGGATCCCTGGTTCTCGCGGCTCTCCGCCCAGATGCGACCGCCGTGGAGCTCGACGAACTTCTTGCTGATCGCAAGCCCGAGCCCGGTCCCGCCGGCGCCCCGCGCGACCGGATTGTCCAGCTGCTGGAACGGCTCGAACAAGCGCGCCAGGTCCTCCGCGCGGATGCCGATCCCCGTGTCCGACACCCTCACGCGCACGGCTTCCGGCTCGGCCTGCACGCCGACGAGCACCCGGCCCTGCGTCGTGAATTTGATCGCGTTCGACAGCAAATTGAGGAGGATCTGCTTCACCTTGGTGCGGTCCGCGATGAGCCGCGGCAGCTCGAGCGGTATATTCTTCTCGAGCTTGAGCTGCTTGCCGCGCGCGAGCGGCATCGACGACTCGATGCACTCGTCGATCAGCTCGTGGAGATCGAGCTCCTCGGACATCATCTCCAGCTTCCCCGCCTCGATGCGCGAGAAATCGAGGATCCCGTTGATGAGCTGGAGCAGGTGGGTCCCGCTGTTGTGCACCGAGCGGATGTAGGTCTCCTGGCGCTCGCTCAGGTCGCCGTCGAGGCGGTTCAGCAGCACCTTCGAGAAGCCGATGATCGAGTTCAGCGGCGTCCGGAGCTCGTGCGACATGCTCGCGAGGAACTGCGACTTCAGCCGGCTCGCCTGCATGAGCTGGGCGTTCGAGGCCGACAGCTCCTCGTAGAGCCGCGCGTTCTCGAGCGAGATCGCCACCTGGTTCGCGAGCACGGCGAGCACCTCGAGCTCCTGGCCGTCGAAGATCTCGCCCGAGAGCTTCTCGCCGACGAGGAGGATGCCGGTGAGCTTGTTCTCGATCTTGAGCGGCACGATGAGGGCCGCGCGGATCTCCTCCAGTTCACCCTCCGCGGTCTCGAAGTACTCGGCGATCTCGGGGTTGAGCTTGACCTCCTCCTTGACCAGCACCCGACCGGTCTGGTTGAGCCACTGGACGATGGGGCTGTCGACGGGAATCATGGTGACGGTCGCCCCCTCGCCGATGTTCGTCTCCTCACGATAGATGACGAACGCGCTCCGCGCCGCGTCGTAGATCATGAGCGCGCAGTGGGTCAGCGGGACGCCCCGCACCAGGCCGTGCACGAGGGTCTCCATGAGTCGGCCGAAGTCGAGGATCGTGCTCATGCGTTTGCTGAGATCGAGCAGAGTCTCGTAGCACCCGCGACGCCGGCTGAACATGAGGCGTTCGATCGAGCCCTCCAGGCGCTGGCCCAGCGGGCTCACGAGCAACGTCATGACGAAGCCGAGCGGGAGGATCACCCACAGCGGGTTCATCTGCTCCCAGTCGGCGTACTGCTCGGCCAGGACGAGGACCGACGTGAGGACACCCCAGAGCACCAGGTAGATCGCGCCCTTCTTCACCGCCACGTTCACGTCAAACAGGCGGTAGCGCACGATCGACGTGCCGAGCATCAGCGCGAACACCATGTTTGCCGGGATCCCCATCGGGTAGACGAGTTCTGCCGCCGGCACGACGCGAGCGAGGAGGAATCGCGCGATGTCGATGAACCCGCCCGCGACGCTCACGAGTGTCCCGAGGAGGATCAACGTCGCGCGGTTACGACGGAAGCTCGAGTCGACGCCCCTGTACGCCTTCACGAGGTGCGAGAGGCCGTAGATCAGGAAGCCGAAGAAGTAGGGGAAGAAGAGGTAGTAGAGCGGTCCGATCGCCGGCGTCCAGCCCCAGTACGTCCACTTCACGCCCTGCGTGAACAGCGGGGAGCCGCTCAGGTTGACGACGCTGAAGAAGGCCGCCAGCAGGTAGACGACGACGAGCGACGGCCGATGCTGGGTCGTGCTCTCGAGGAAGATCAGGACGAAGTGGTAATAGAACGCGGGCAGGAGCACGACGCCCGCGTGGATCACGATCTCCCAGAACGTCGCGGCGATCTCGTCCGGTGCGCGGCGCAGCATGAACGTTCCCACGTTCCACACGGCCATGCCCGTGACGAAATAGGCGAAGACGCGGTTCAGCCGGCTCCCCGGGTTTCGCACGAGCGTGATCACGGCGAGCAGGACGTTCAGGAGGAGCGCGATGAGCGGGAGGAGGCTATGAAGCGTCAAGCGCGTTCCCCTCGGTGTCGGCGAGCGGCAGGTAGGGCTTGTCCTTCTTCCGCTGCTCGTCGATCTCGTCCTTCAGAATGCCGAACACGAGGACGTCCCAGTACCGGCCGTCCTGGTAACCGGCCTTGCGGAGCAGACCCTCCTGGTGGAAGCCGTTACGGCGGAGCGAGTTCGCGCTCAGCACGTTGTACTCGTAGACCTTGGCCTCGATGCGCCGCAGCCCCAGCACGTCCACTCCATAGTACGAGATGAGCTTGCCCGCCTCCACGCCAAATCCGCGGCGCAGGGCCTTCTGCTCCGTCAGCACGACCTCGAGGAAGGCGTACCCCTCCAGGAGGTGGATGTTGAAGAGGCGCGCGAGTCCGAGCGGCTTCGTCCACCCCCGGTTCGCCTCGACCACGAGCACCACCTGCGTCGTATCCATCAGGACGGCGTCGAAGAACGAGGGGTCCTTGTCATAGACGTGCTTGTAGGCGTTCAGAAACTCGCTGCCCACCATGCGCGCGACGAACGCGTCCTCGGCCCACTCGGACAGGTACTCGAGGTCCTCGGGCCTGAGGGTGCGCAGGTAGACCTGCGGGCCGCGCGAGACGACGCCTCGCCGGTCCGGCTCGCGCCGGCTCTCGCCGGCGAGCGACGTGGACTCCGCGGTCACCACGGCACCTGGGCGCGCTTGATCCGCCGGATGCCCGCCGTCAAGCGCGGTCAATCTCGAAGCGCGCCGTCGCATGGCTCCACGCTCGCTCGTCTGGACGACCCCACACGACCCGCATCATTCGCGCGCCCGGACCCAGGCCAGATGGCTGAGCCCCACCAGGAACGTCGGGTGCGCCTCGAGGACGTCGAAGCCGGCTTGGTCGAGAGCCTCGTGGAACTCGGGCTCGCTCATGTACCGGTGGTCGCAGTCGCGGAATCGCTCGAAGACCGCGGTCGGCACGAGCCAGCGGAGGGCGCCCACGGCGGCGCCGAGCCCCCCCGCGCGATGCGCCTCCCGAAACGTCTGGACCACCCGCGCCGGGCGGTTGTACGTGAGGAAGATCGCGTGCCCGCCCGGCTTGAGCGCCCGACGGGACGCCGCCAGGAGCGCCGCCGGATCCGGGTGCCAGTAGAGCGTGTGCATGCTCACGAGGACGTCGAAGGTGCCCGCACCGGGTAGCTCGTCGCGCGCGATATCCAGGTGGTGGAAGCTCAGGTTCGGCGCGCTCCCGCTCGAGTGGTGCTTCTCACGGGCGATCGCGATGAGGTGGCGGACTGCGTCGACGGCCACGACCGTGTAGCCCCGCCGCGCCAGGCGGAGCCCCACGTTCCCGATCCCGCAGGCGATGTCCAGGATCTTGACGGACCGGGGGTTGGCCGTCACCGGGATAGAGCGGGTCACGAGCGCGATGATCTCCTCGATCATCGACTCGTACGGTCCAAAGCGGGTGATGACAGCGTCGTAGGTCATGCCGTACGTCACCGCGATCATGTGCTCCACCGCGGCGCGCACGGGCATACGGTCGCCGGCTCCGCCAGCGAGCGCGAGCACGCGGTCGGCGAGCGGCGGAGGGCGATGCGACGTGGGCTCTTTGCGACTCATCGCTCAGTCCTCCGTCCCCTTCCGCGCCCAGACCAGAAGGCTGGCGCCGTTCAGGAATGTCCGGCGCATCCCGAGGACCGTGAAGCCCGCGGTGCGCAGGTGAGCCGCAAACGCCTCCTCGTTCCAGTAGTGCGGCCCGATCGGCATCCGCGCCGCCTCGAAGATCGAGTTCGGGAGCACCCAGAGCAGACCTCGGAGGGCCGCGGCGAGCCCTTCCCGCTTCCAGATCTCCCCGAGTGTCGACCACTGCCCGACCTGCCGCGTGTGATTCACGAACACGGCGTGCCCTCCCGGCTTGAGCACCCGAAACGCCTCGCGGAGCAGCGCGTCCGGCGCCGGGTGCACATAGAGGGAATGGATGTTCACGACCTGGTCGAATGCGCCCTCCCTGAATGTGTTTCCCCTGGCAAGGTCGGCGTGACGGAAGGCGACGTTCGAGAGGTGCCTCGCCCGCCGCTTCTCCTTGGCCACCTCGACCAGCGCGCCGTACGTGTCGAGCCCGGTGACCGTGAACCCGGACTCGGCCAGCAGGCACGTGAAGTTGCCGGGGCCGCACGCGATGTCGAGCACGCGCACGTCGCGTCGGTCGACGGCGGCGGGCACGGACGCTTCGACCAGCGTCCGGATCTCCGCCTGGAGTTGCTGGTACGGGGCGAAGCGCTCGAAGATGTAGTCGTACACGACGCCGTACGCGACCGAGAGCATCCGGTCGAGGCTCCACTGGAGGCCACCAAACAGCGAGTTCATCGCACCCCACGCCGCTCCCAGCGTCTCGCCCGCCGGTGCACCGGCCTGCATCCCTTCGCCTAGGACTTCCCCGCGAGGACCTTGTCCACCGCCCCGCGCAGCTCCGACGGCGTGAACGGCTTGAGCAGGATGTAGTTGAAGCCGAGCCGGGTCGCCTCGTTGATGATGTCTGGCGTCCCGTGCGCCGTCATGAGCATGCACGCCATGTCGGGGCGGATCTGCCGCGCCTGCTCCAGCACCTCGAACCCGTTCATCCCCGGCATCTTATAGTCCACGACGAGCAGGTCGAACGCCTCCCGGCGGACAAGCTCGATCGCCGTCTCGCCCCGGTTTGCGGCCCGGATCGAGTATCCGAGGGCCTGCAGAACGTTGACGCAGAGGATCACGACGGGTCCGGCGTCGTCGACCACGAGGATCTTCGGCTTCGAGTTCATTCGACGTCCGCGCCCGGTCGGCCTGCCGCGGGCGCCTCCGCTGGCCGCAGGTCGAACTGACGGCTGATCTGCTCGAGTCGAACGACCGGAATCTTGACGAACGCCTCCGCGACGACCGGATCGAACTGCGTCCGCGCCCCGCGGAAAATCTCGTCGAGCGCCGCTTCGAGGGGTCGCTTGCCGCGGTACGGGCGATCGGAGGTCATCGCGTCGAAGGCGTCCGCCACGGTCACGACGCGCGCGATGAGCGGGATGTCCTCGCCCGTGAGCCCGTCGGGATACCCCTTGCCATCGTAGCGCTCGTGATGGTGCCGGACCGCCTTCGCTTCGCACGAGAGGAACCGGAGCGGTTTGAGGATCTTGTCGCCGACCACCGGATGGCTGCGGACCAGCTCGAACTCCTCCTCCGTGAGCTGCCGCGGCTTGCGGAGGATGTTGTCCAGCATGACGAGCTTGCCCAGGTCGTGCAGCAGGCCCGCCCGGCTGTACAGCACCACGTCCGTCGTGGGCATGGCCATCACCTTCGCGATCTCCCCCGAGTAGAGCGACACGCGCGCAGAGTGGCCCTTGAGGTAGGGGTCCTTCGACTCGAGCGCGACCACGAACGAGGAGATCGTGTCGACGAGGTTCTTCTCGAGGTTCTCGCGGAGCACGAGCTTCTGGAGCGCGACCGCCGTGGTCTGCGCGTACCCGAGGAGCAGTCCCTTTTCGTCGGGCAGGAACGCGCCGACCCGCACGTCGCGGCCCATGCACAGCATCCCCACGGCGTTGCCCACGCCCGGGATGAGCGCGGCGAGCGCCTCGAAGCTATGCCCCTTGGCCGTCAGGGTGTACGTCTCGCGGCCGCCGGTCTTGACGACGTCGCCGAAGTGAGCCTGGAGAAGCGTCAGCAGCTCACCCACCATCGAGGACTGACCCAGGCGGCTCGCGTTGAACTTCCCCTCCTGGTCGCCGAGCAGCATGACCGCGCCGTCGCAGCGCAGGCTCTGGAGCGTCTTCTCGAGCACCTTCTCGACGAATACGCCCTGCTCGAGCCCCTGGAGGGCGAGCTCGCCGATCGACGAGAGCACCGCCACGCCGCCCTGACGGCGCTGGAGCTCATCGTTGAGTCCCGCGGGATAGGTGACATTGCCGTTGCCCTCGGCGCGGTCCCTGCGGAGGCGCCGGAGCAGATCGCGGACTTCTGTGACGGAGAACGGCTTCGGCAAGTAGTCGTACGCGCCGTGGCGGAGACCGAAGACGGCGGAGTTCACCGACGGGACCCCAGTGATCAGCACGACCGGCGTCGCCGGCTGCTTGCTCTTGATCGCGCGCAGCAGGTCGAGCCCGGAGAGCCCGGGCATCTTGATGTCCGACACCACGAGGTCGAACGGCGTGTCCCCCAACAGCTCCATCGCCTGCTCGGCCGTCGACGCCGTCGTCACCTCGCAGTTGTTCGAGGCGACCGCAGACACCAGGAAGCGGAGGACCGACGCGTTGTCGTCCACGAGCAGGACGCGCAACGCCTCTGCCCGGATCTCGCCGGCCCCGTCAATCTGCACCGCAGCCTTGGTTGTCACCGATCCCCTCCTGGGCCCGGGTCGTCGACCCGCGCCATCACTTCGCCCCGCCCAGCTGGTTGAGGAACTCGAGCCACTGACGCGAGAGACCATCTTTCGGGAAATGCAGCGCCTCGAGCTCCGGACGATCCGCGACGAGCTCCGTGGGCTTCGGCGTGGTCGCCGCCCCGGGCTCCGACGCCGGGACCGCGGTCTGTGTCGCGGGCGGAGCGGGTGGCCACACCGCCGGCTGTGCGGGAGCCGCAGGCCTCAGGTAGGCCGACGCCGGTGCCGGCGCCGCCGCTTGCGCGTCGGCGGCCGTCGTGCCTTTCGCCGCCTGCGAGAAGAAGTACGTCCGCCCTCCGATCGGCTGCGCGACTCTGTTGGCTGAGGGCTTCGCCCATGCCGGCAGCGTGGGCGCCATCGGTTCGACCGCGGTGGGCACGGCCTCTTCGACGGCTGGCACGGCGTCCTCGACGGCCGGCGCGGCCTTTTCGACAGCCGCCACGACCGCCTCGACGGCCGGCATCTCCTCGACGGCCACTGGCGCCGACGGCTCCGCGGTCCCAGTCTCGTCGGCTCGCTCGGTCGACTCGGCCCTCGTTCCCTTGGCCGGACCCGGAATCTCGACGCCGAGCTGGCTCAACAGCGCCTGCCAATCGGGATTCCCGGCCACGCGAGCCGCCACGGACGGTACGTCGAGCTCCTCTTGCTGAGCGGTCTCGTCGGCGGACTCGAACGGGAGCGCCGACTCTTCGGCGACCCCATCCGCATCGACGGCCGCGCTGGCCCCCGCCGGCGCCTCTTCGGTCGCGTAGTCTTCGGCCGGCATCTCGATGACCGACGGCATCTCCTCAGCAGACGGCCTTTCCCAAGCCGACGACGTCTCCGCGGCGGACGGTGTCTCGAGGGACGGCAGCGTGCCCAGGGACGGCATTTCCACGGCGAACGACATCCTCCCGGCGGACGCCATTTCAGCGGGCGACGCCGTCTGGGGGGCGGACGCCTCGGCGAGAAGCTCGGCCAGGCGCATCTCGAGCGAGACCATGCGCTCAGGGATCGCGGACGCGGTCTCGCGGACGGCGGGCGGTCGGGGAGGCTGCGCCACCTTCGGCTCGGCGACCACGCGGGACGCCGGTTCGACCACGGGCGGCTCGGGCTCGGTCCGCTTTGGGGTTCGCATGGGGGGGGCGGTGATCATCCGCGCGTCAGCGGCGGGCTCGACGGGCGCGCCACGACGCAGCCGCTCGACCAGATCGAAGTAGACGGCCGACGCGCCGTTCACCTCCAAGTGCCGGAACTCCAGGCAGTCGATCTCGAGGAAGCTGAGATGCTTGATCCGTCGCACGAAGGCATCGGTGAGTCGTTCGACGATGAACAGGATCCGGGGCGGGCGTGTCGGCAAGACGTTCGCCATCGGATAGAGTCGCCGGAGCGCATCGGGATACTCGAGGCACCAGGAGTACGCGTCCATGGCTCGGAGGAGGAGCCCTTCGTCCGCCAGAAAGTCCAGAGCCACGAGCACCAGCGACTCTCTCGCGTCAAGGGCGACCAGGTCGATCGCCGCCTGCCCGAGGACGAGACGCGAGTCAATAACACGGAGACCGGACTCGATGCCCTCGATGTTCTCGGCAACCAGCTTTTCCAAGTTGCCGAGATCCTTAACTTCGAGCCTCTTAAAGGTCGGTCTCATCCCGGTCTCCGTAGGGTCTGTGGAAAGCAAACGGTAGACCAAAGGGTGCCCTGCCTCACAACTAGGCGAAACAACGGGGAATTTCATCGATAGTCGCCTGTGGACAACCTGGCGTCGTTTGGCTCATTCTTAGCCAACTCTGCGATTTGTCCAGCCGTCGGTTTCCGGAAGTCCTGAATTCCAGGCAACTTACGGAATTCACCGCTCAAACGTCTCACGTGGTACGTAATCGACCAGTGGAGAGAAACTAGCCCGACCGGTGTCACTCCTCCATAAGCTTCTTGCGCAGGGTCTGGCGGGAGATCCCGAGGATTTTCGCGGCCTTGCTCTTGTTCGCCTCCACCCTTTGCATGACCTGGTTGATGTAGGCGCGCTCCACTTCTGCAAGGGTCCGGAACTCTTGCGACCCCATCTGGCGTGGCACCTCGACGGCCTGGGACGCGAACTGGATTGGAAGGTGTTGCGGCTCGATGTGGTCGGAGTTGCCGAGGATGACGAGGCGCTCGATCAGGTTGCGGAGCTCTCGCACGTTGCCCGGCCAGGGATAGCTGAGGATGAGACGCTCGGTCTCCGGCGTGAATCCCTTGATCGCCTTGTGCGAGCGCACGTTCGATTCCGTGAGGAAGTGCCGGGCAAGCGGCATGACGTCATCCCGACGCTCGCGGAGCGGCGGGATGTGGATCGGAATGACGTTCAGACGGTAGAAGAGGTCCTCGCGGAACAGCCCTTCCTTGACTCGGAGCTCGAGTGGCCGATTCGAGGCCGTGATGACGCGCAAGTCCACCTTGATGTCACGCGTGCCGCCGACGCGCCGGAACACGCGCTCCTGGAGGACCCGCAGGAACTTCGCCTGGCTGTTGAGCGACATCTCGCTCACTTCGTCCAGGAAGAGCGTCCCCCGGTCGGCGAGCTCCATGAGTCCCTTCTTGGCGGATTTTGCGTCGGTGAAGGCGCCCTTCTCGTGACCGAACAGCTCACTCTCGAAGAGCGTCTCCGTGATCGCCGCGCAGTTGACTTCCATGAAGGGAAAGTCCCGCCGCGTGCTCTCGTAGTGCAGGCCGCGCGCCACGAGCTCCTTACCGGTCCCGCTGTCGCCCAGAATCAGGATCGTCTGCGCCTCGCTCCGCGCGACCTTGCGGATCAGGTCGCGGAGACTACGGGTGGGTTCGGAGTCGCCGATGATCTGGTCGACTCCGTACTGCTTCTCCTGGAGCCCGTGCAACCGCCGGATCTCGCGTTTCGCCCGGACCTCGTCGAGGGCGCGTCCGACGGCAAGCTTGAGCTTTTCGACGTGCTCGAAGGGCTTCTCGAGGTAATCGGTCGCGCCGACCTTGATGGCCTCCACTGCGCTCTGGATCTGGCCGAAGCCCGTGATGATGATCACAGCGACCTCGGGGTAGCGGGTCCGCAGCGCCCGGAGGACGTCCATGCCGTCCATGTCCGGGAGGCGGAGGTCGAGGAGGACGAGGTCCGGGCTCACCTCGTCGGCCATCTGGAGCCCTTCCTTCCCCGTAGCGGCTCCTTGGACCTCGACCTGATCCTGGCCCAGGACCCTGGCCACCAGGGCCCGGATGTTCCGCTCGTCGTCTACCACGAGGACGTTATCCACTAGGACCTAAAATAGCTGATCTGGAAGGGCGATTCGCCCACTTTCTTACCACCACAAAGGGCCCAACGGGTCGTGCGTCAGGAGCGCAGCGACCCCACCCGCGGACCGGTCCCGGACGCGCGGCGTCGCCGCGCTGTCTCAGTGGTGGCAGGTGACGCAGTCGAGCGGCGCGCGCGCCCCGCGCACGGCGTTCTCCCGGCGGTGGCAGTCCACGCACCAGCCCATCGTCAGGGGCCGCGGCGCCGGCTTGAGGCCGATGAGGTTCATGAGGTCGTTGACGAGCGACGGCCCGGTTTCGGCGCCGATCACCCGCATACGCTCGACCGGACCGTGGCAGGTCTGACACGCGAGTCCGAACCTGACGTGGGCCTTGTGTGTGAAGTAAGCGAACTCAGGGAGTTTGAAGACCCGGACCCACGGGATCGGCTGCCCGCGACGCCCGTACTCTTGGATCTTGCCGATCTCGCGGTTGTCCTGCGCGCCGATGATCTTGTGGCAGCCCAGGCAGCGCTCCACCGACGGGATGCCCGCATACTCGGAGCGCCGCGCGTCGGCGTGACAGAACTGGCAGTCGAGCCGGTACTTGCCGGCGTGGATGAGGTGGCTGAAGAAGATCGGCTGTTTCGGCGCCCCGGGCACGGCCACGATCCGGAGTTCCGCGGCGGCCTGGAACGGCGGCGAGGCGAGTGAGCGCACGTAGAGGATCACCTGGCGGACCTGCGCGTCGCTCAGGTAGCCACCCAAGGCAGGCATGCCCGGCGAGAGCCCCTCGACCGATCCGCCGTGGGTGATGACGTTGACGAGGAAGCCGTCCGGCATCTGGTTGATCAAGCGGCCGTCGGCGAGGTCCGAGGGCTTGGTGGCGAAGCCGACAGCCGAGGGGCCGTCGCCACGCCCCGACGGGCCGTGACAGAGCGCGCAGTGCGTGGCGTAGAGCGCGCGGCCCGCCTCGACGTCAACGGCTGCAGGCGCCACGGCCCCGGAGGGCGACACCAGCCGGCCGAGGATGGCGCTGAGGAGAATGACGCCGAAACCGAGGAGGCGCCGGCGCGCTCCCCAGGTCGAACCGGTGTTCACGCTACTCCTTGATCAACTGCTCCCGACGTCGGAGGTAGCCGTTTCGCACGGCGCTGTACAGGTCGATCACGCTCTCCTCGAACCCCTGGAACAGGTCGAGGTTCAGCGAGCGGTCGTTCAGCGTATCCCCGGCCGACATGCCGACCCCCGCCCAGAGGAACGGCAGAACGTACGACAACGGATCCATGGCCCCGTCGACGGCTTTGCCGATTCCATCGCGCACCGTCAGCGGCTCAAGAAACGGCAAGACCAGGTACGGGCCCGGCCCCGAGCCCCAGACGGCCAGCGTCTGCCCGAAGTCCTCGCGGCTCTTCTCGATCTCCCAGTACTTCGCGGCGTCGAACAGCCCGCCGATGCCGAGGGTGCTGTTGATGAGGAACCGCGCGACTTCGCGCCCGGCGCCACTCCACTTGCCCTGGAGCAGGCTGTTGGCCGCACGCTTGACGAACCGGATGTTGTCGAAGCCGTTCGAGATCAACACCTGAAAGGGCTCCGGCATGATCTTGTTATAGACCTTCGCGGCCGGCTTCAGGAAGTAGCGGTCGAGTCGCCGGTTGAGCTCGAACATCCGCTCGTTGAACGGCTCCCAGGGATCGTACTCCTCATCGAGCTCCTCGCTGTTCGGGGGCGTCTCCCGGGAGGGCCGCTGCGCTTGCTGCGCCACGACCGGCGTCGTCCGCTCGGCGCCGTCGGCGCCGACGCTCTCCTGCCCATCCGGTGGGAGCCGGCTCCCGTCGGCGGGGATCGCGGGCTCATCGATGCGAGTGGCGCGGGAGAGGGTCCCGCACCCTCCGAGGAGCAACACGAGAATGGCGAGCGTCAGGAGGGTTGTCCTGCCGCGAGAGTTGACGACCGCGACCCGAGGCAAACGAACCCTCCCGTGGCACCGCGAATGGAGTTCGAAAAACCCGCCACACTATATCCCGGAATGCCGGGCGTCGTTCTTCGAATTTGGACGCGCGTGGCGGCGCCGGACTCTCGCTTCTTGTGTGGCCACGCCGAGTAGCGTATGGTGAGGGGAACCGTTCGAGCTCTGAAGCTATCGAGAGGCGACAGCGTGAGTCGAAGTCGAGCGCGAGAGTTCCGGTGCCCTGTGGTCCAGGAAACGGTCGAGATCAGGCTGCGCCGGTCGGGCGGATTCGGCCGACCCAACGGATACTTCGTGCAGTGCAATCAGCTCGATTGTCAGTACGTCGAGGAGAACAAACCGCCCTGCCCGCTCCACGTCGAGATGTTCGCCGACGAGATCAAAGCCGCCGAGGAGGCGCGTCGGGACCGCAACTCCTAGCCCCTGACGTTGAAGACGCTCAGCGCGCGCGAACGACGACGGTCGTGAGCGCGCCGAGATAGCGCTGGGCCACGCGCAGGATATCCGCCGTCGACACCGTCTCCACGGCCCGCCTGTAACGCTCCGGGAAATCGCGCGGCTGCCCCTCGATTTCGTAGAACGCGAGATACCACGCGAGGCGCTCGTTCGTGCGTCGGTCCATGGCGTAGCGGCCGAGAAGGTAGCCCTTCGCCCGTGTGAGCTCCTCGGCCGAGACGGGGTCGCGGCGAACCCGATCGACCTCGGCGAGGAGCGCTGCCTCGGCCTGCTGGGCGTTCTCCGGCGCCGTGCCGAGATAGAGCACGAGCGCTCCGGGCTCCCGCACCGGGTCGTAGTAGGAGGTCGCGGTATAGGCGAGGCCCTGCTTGTCGCGCAGCTCGGCGAACAGCCGGCCAGCCATGCCACCGCCGAGGATCGTGGAGAGCACCTTCACGGCGGCGTGGTCGGGATGGTCGAGGCCGGGCGCGAGGGAGCCCGTCAGGATTTGGGACTGCTGAGCCGGCATCTCGAGCTCGATCCGCCCGGCCGACGCGATCGGCGCGGGGACCGGCGGGTCGACGCCGGCCCCGGCTCGCGCCATCCCGCCGAAGCGTCGCCGGGCCTCGGCGAGCACCTCGGACGCCGCGACCTGGCCGCTGACCGCAAGCACCATCCGTTCGGGCCGGTAGCCCGCCCGGTAGGCGGCGACGATCGCAGCGTGATCGATGCGCGCGAGCGACTCTGGCGTTCCCAGAGCGGGCAGCGCGTACGGGTGCGAGCCGTAGAGGGCGGCGTAGAAGGCGTCGAAGGCGCGTGACGGCGCATTGTCGCGTCGCTTCTGGATCCGGCTCAGCAGCCAGTCCCGCTCCCGATCCACATCGTCCGACCGGAGCGTCGGCTCGAAGGCGAGCTCCGCCACGAGGCCGAGCAGGTCGCGCCAAAAGCGCGCGAGCGACGACGCGCGGATCTCCGAGTAGTCGACCTCGCCCGTCGCGCTGATCTTGCCGCCGAGCGCCGCGACGGCCTCGGCGAGCTCGGCACCACTCCGCTTCGCGGTCCCCTTCACCATCACCGCGTGGACGAAGTTCGCGATGCCGGCCGTCGCCGGCTGCTCCCAGCGCGTCCCCATCTTCACGAGCAGCGAGACGGTGACCACCGGCGCCACCGGATTCTCGCGGACGATGACCGTCAGGCCGTTGTCGAGCTGCTCGTGGCGGAGCTGGGCGACGGCCGCGGAGGGCGCGGTGAGGACGCCGGCGGCGAGCAGACCACCGAGGCCGAGGACCGCCGGGCGGCGCACGCCGGGCGTCACCTGGGAGCTCCCGCCGGAACGAACCGCACGCGCGCGTAGTTGTCGTCCCCGAGGTACTTGCGCGCGACGGCCTGGATCTGCGCGGCGCTGATCTGGCGGAGCCGCCCGAGGTAGGCGATCTCGTCCGCGAGCGTCCAGGTGGTTTCGGCCTGGCCGTAGGCCTTCGCGAGCCCCTCGGCCGTCTCGATGTCGAACGCGTACGAGGACTCCGCGGTGATGATCGCCCGCTCCCGCTCTGCCTCCGTCACTCCCGTCTCACGCACCTTCCGGATCACGTCGAGGATCGCGGCCTCCGCCTTCTCCGAGTTCTCCGCGTCGAGCCGCGCATTGACCGTGACGAGGCCCGCCTTCTGCCAGGCGCCGTAGCCAGCTTCGATCGAAGACACCAGGCGCTGCTGCTCGCGGACCTCCTGGTTCAGGCGGGAGCTCGGCGAGTCGCCCAGGATGTAGGTGAGCAGGTCCACCGGGTAGATGTCCTCGTCGCCGGTCGGCGCCGTCTTCCACGCGAGGCCGAGGTACGCCTGCTTCTCCGGGCGCGGGACGTCCACGCGGCGGTTCCGGTCGAGCGTCGGCGGCGGCGACAGCTCGGACCGGCCGGCCGCCCGCGGCGGAATCCGGCCGAAGACGGGGGTCACGGCGGCCCGAGCCTCCGCGGGCGTCACGGCGCCGACGACGACCACCACCATGCTCCTCGACACGAAGTGCTTCCGGTAGAACGCGAGCAGTTGGTCGCGCCGCAGGCGCTCGATGAACTCGTGCGTGCCGAGGATCGGCCGGCCGTACGGGTGCGGCGAGTATGCCACCTCGTAGAGGCGACGCACGAGGAACCTGTCCGGGTCGTCCTCGACGAGGTTCATCTCCTCGAACACCACCTTCTTCTCGCTCTCGATCTCGTCGGGCGGGAAGCTGGCGTTCGTCGCGAGGTCTGCGAGCAGCTCGATCGTCGCGCGCAGGTGCTCGGCCGGGACCACGAAATCGTAGTGGGTCGCGTCGTACGAGGTGAAGGCGTTGCTCGTCCCGCCGAACCCCTCGATCAGGCGGTCAACGGACCCGGGCGGATGCGTCGGCGTGCCCTTGAAGATCATGTGCTCGATGTAGTGTGCAAGCCCGAGCTCGTCGGAGGCCTCGTCGCGGCCGCCCATCCGCATCCAGAGCTGCACGGCCACGACGTCGCTCGCCCGGTGTTCCTGCGCGATCAGCACGACCCCGTTCGGGAGGACCTCACGGAGCGGCCTCGGGGGTCCGACGGACGTCACCGAGTAGCCGCCCGCCGCCGCGCATCCCGACGCCAGGAGCAGGACCGCGCCGACGAGGGCCGCGCGACTGCCGTGGACCGTATTCATACCGTGACCATGCGCCCGAGTCTCTCCGGTTCACACGGACCCGTCAAGGCACCCGGATCCCCGCCGTCGCGACCGCCGTCGCCCGCCGCTCGCGCCGACGGCGCACGGCGCGGAGGGCGGCGTCGCCGAGGCGGATCCCGAGCAGGAGGACGAGCGTCGCCACGTACCAGTACTGATCCGTGCGCCCGACCTTCGCCAGCCACAGGAAGTGGACGCAGCCCGCCACCCCGGCGACGTACGCGAGCCGGTGGAGGCGCCGCCACCGCCGCGCGCCCAGCCGCTTGATCATCCCGGCCGTCGACGTGGCAGCGAGCGGGAGCAGCGAGAGAAGCCCGAGCATGCCCATCGTGATGTAGGGCCGCTTCACGATGTCCTCCCACATCCGGGGCCAGTCGAAGAAGAAATCGAGCACGATCCACACGCTCGCGTGGAGGCACACGTAGAAGAAGGCGAAGAGCCCCAGGAGCCGTCGCAGCGTGATGGGCCACGCCGCGCCGAGGACAAGCCGGAGGGGCGTCATCGCGAGCGAGGCCAGGAGGATCCGGAGCGTCCAGTCGCCGAGCGTGGTCGTGACGAAGCTGATCGGGTTCGCCGTCAGGTCGTCCCGTGCGAACCAGTACAGGAGCGTCGCGAGAGGAGCGAGACACACCCCCCAGATCGCCGCCTTGAGCGCGATGCGGGCGCGGCGCGACACAGACGCTCTAGTAGTGCTTCCTGAGATCCATGCCGGCGTAGAGGTGCGCGACCTGGTCGGCGTAGCCGTTGAACGGGAGCGTGGGGCGGCGCCGGAACTCGCCGATCCGCCGCTCGGTGGCCTGGCTCCAGCGCGGGTGGTCGACCGCGGGGTTAACGTTCGAGTAGAAACCGTACTCCTGCGGCGCGGCCTTGTTCCACGCGGTTGGCGGCTGCTCACGCATGAGCCGGATCCGCACGATCGATTTCGCGCTCTTGAATCCGTACTTCCACGGCACGACCACGCGGATCGGAGCGCCGTTCTGGTTCGGCAGCACCTGGCCGTACATGCCGACGGTCAGGAGCGTCAGCGGGTGGAGCGCCTCGTCGAGGCGCAGCCCCTCCGTGTACGGCCAGTCGAGCGTCGACCCGAAAAAGCCCGCCCGCTGGCCGGGAAACTGTCTCGGGTCGAGCAGCGTCGTGAATTCGACGTACGTCGCCTGCCCGGTCGGCTCGACCCGCCTGAGCAGCGAGGCGAGTGGCACGCCGATCCACGGAACGACCATCGACCACCCCTCGACGCAGCGGAGCGCGTAGACACGCTCCTCGAGCGGGGAGAGCCTGAGCAGTTCGTCGATGTCGTAGGTCTTCGGCTTGTGGACGAGCCCGTCCACCTGGACCGTCCACGGCCGCGGCGTGAGCGTGTGCGCGAGCCGCGCGGGGTCATCCTTGTTCACGCCGAACTCGTAGAAGTTGTTGTACGTGGTCGCCGCCTCGAACTTCGTGGCCGGTTCCCTCAGGCTCAGCGCCTCGTTGCGGGTCGCCCCGAGCGGCTGGCCCTGCGGAGTCGCCGCCCCGCTCTCGCCGGGCAGGAGGGTCAGCAAGACCGCGCCGATCATCCATTCACGGCGGGAGAGATAGAGCTTCGCGTCGGTGATCTCGTTGGATGTGAACCGTCGAGCGCGCCTGATCAGCATGCGGGAACCGCCTCCTCGCTCACCATAATAGGTCACAGGGCGACGAACTTGTAACCCTGTCCATGGACGGTCAGGATCCACCGGGGTCGGTCGGGATCGGCCTCGAGCTTTCGTCTGAGTTTCAGAATATGGGTATCCACCGTGCGCGTCGTGGGAAACCGCTCGTAGCCCCACACCTCGTCGAGCAGCCGCTCGCGGGTGACGACTTCACCCCGGTGCTCGACCAGGAACACCAGGAGGTCGAACTCCTTCCGCGTCACCCGGACCTCACGCCCCGCCTTGAACACTTGCCGGCCGCGGAGGTGGACCCGCGCGTCGCCGAACGCGAACTCCTCGAACTTCTGCCGCGGTCCCGGACGGCGCAGCACCGCCCGCACGCGGGCGAGCAGCTCGCGCAGCGAGAAGGGCTTTGTGACGTAATCGTCGGCGCCCAGCTCGAGCCCGAGGACGCGGTCCACCTCGGCGCCGCGCGCCGTCAGCATGATCACGGGCACGTCGACACCGCGGCGGCGGAGCTCCCGGCAGACGTCCCAGCCGCTCATCCGCGGCATCATGACGTCGAGTAGCACCAGGTCGGGCGCGTCGCTCAGGGCGAGCGCGAGGGCGTCCTCGCCGTTGGTCGCCGCGACGGTCTGGTACCCCTCGAAGCGCAGGTTGTCCTCGAGGCCGCGCACGATCTCCGGCTCGTCGTCCGCGATCAAGATCCTAGCCACGGCCCGTCAGGGGGAGCCACAGGGTGAAACGGCTCCCCGCCCCCGGCCGGCTCTCGACCGTGACCCGGCCGCCATGCGCTTCGGCCACGTGCTTGACGAGCGCCAGGCCCACACCACTGCCCCTCTGCCCCTGAGTTTCGCTCCGCCCCACACGGTAGAACTTCTCGAAGATCCTCCCCTGCTCCTCGGCGGGGATCCCCACCCCCTCGTCCACGACCGAGATCGCGAGCCCGGCGTCGGCGAGCGCCGCGTCGACGGTGATCGCGCGGCGGTCACGCGAGTACTTGATCGCGTTGTCGACCAGGTTGGCCAGCGCCTGGCCGATGGCGTTGGCGTCCATCGGAATCTCGGGCAGGTCGGGCGCCACCCGCGTCTCGACCTTGAAGCCCTGCTGGGTGAGGGGGTACGCGAACGCCTCGAGCGTGTCCCGGATCCGGGGCTCGACGGCCGTCGGCACCATGTCGTAGGTCCGTCGCCCGCCCTCGATCCGCGAGAAGTCGAGCACGTTGTCGATGAGCCGCGAGAGCCGCTCGCTCTCGCGCGTGATCACCCGGTAGTACTCCTGGCGTCGCGCCTCGTCGGGCAGCCGTCCCAGCTCGAGCGTCTCACCGAACATGCGGATGACCGACAGCGGCGTCTTCAGGTCGTGCGAGACGTTGGCGACGAAATCGGACTTGAGTTGCGCCATCTCCGCCTCCCGGCGCATGAGCCGCCAGGTGAGGACGAGGCCGACGACGATCACCGCGAGGAGCACGCCGAACGCGGCGGTGAAGATGGCGACCTGTCGCCGCACCGTCTGTCGCGGAGACGCCCCCGGCGGCACGTAGACGGCCACGCTCCAGCTCGGCAGGCCCTCGCGGAAGCTGACCGACAGGACACGCTCGGCCCGCTCGAGGGAGCTGCGGCTGTAGACCGGGCGGCCGCGGTGGTCGACCACAGCGACGATGGTCGGCGACTCGAGCCCGCCGAGAGTCGTCTCGAAGATTTCCCTTCGGAGCGCGTCGAGATCGCGCGAGACGGCCACGAGCACCGGGGCGCCGCGCGACGGGAGGAGGGTCGCGAGGAGCACCTGATCGCTGGAGACGAGTGCGCGCTTGCCTCCACGCTCCCAGAAGCCCGCCGTGATCCCCAGGAGCAGCGGGCGGAAGACGGCGGCGTCGTCGTCCCGCCATGCTCCGGGGTAGACGAGACGCTCGCGCCGGTCGAAGACGTAGAGCCGGCGGATGAGGGAGAACTGCGCGACGAGCTCGTCGAGGGCGCGCGCGTCCGCGCTCCCGCGCACGAGCTCCGCCTGGAGTCGGTCGAGGAACGCGTCCTCTGCGTGACGCAGCATCATCTCGACCTTCTCGGCGGCCATCGCGGCGACGTCGCGCGCCTGTTCGCGGAAGAGCAGGTCCGCCGCGGCCTCCCACTGGCGGAGGGACACGTAGCCCAGAACCGCGACGACCGTTGCCGGGGCCACAATGGCGGCGAGCCCGAGGATCGAGAACCACGTCGACGGCGAGCGGGCGCCGATCACGAACCTCCCTCGACGAGGAGCCGCCGGATCACGGCCTCGGTCTCCGCATAGTCGCCCTCGCCGATGTGCCGGTACCGGACGACCCCCTTCCGGTCCACGAGGAGCAGGGTGGGCCACGCTCGCACGCCGAACCGGGTCCAGATCGCGAAGTCGTTGTCCTGCACGACCGGGTAGCGCACGCCGAGCCGCTTCGTCGCGTCGACGACCTTCGCGTGCGGCTTCTCCCAGAAGAACTCCGGGCTGTGGACACCGACGACGGTGAGCCCCAACGACGCGTACCGTTCGTGCCACGCCCGCAACTGCGGGATCACGTTGCGGCAGTTGATTCAGCCGTACGTCCAGAACTCGACGAGGACGACGCGGGCGCGCAGGCCTGGCATCGTCAGGGGGTCGCTGTTGATCCACGGTTGCCCGGCGATGTCCGGAGCCGGGTCGCCGAGCCGCAGCGCCTGGCCGGCGGCCGCCGCGGCGCCGAATCCGACGAGCGCCGCGAGGAGCGCGAGCACGGAGCGTCGATGGCGACGCACGGTTACTGCTTCTTCTCCATCATCATCGCGTCGTCCTACTTCATCATCTTATCGTCCTTCATCGTCGCCTTCTCACCCTTCTCCCGCTCGCCCTTCTTCATGCCCTCCGTCTTCATCTCGCCGTTGTGCTTCCTCCGCGTTCCGTCCTGCTTCATCTCGTCCTGCTTCGTCTCGTGTTTCTTCACCCCGTCCGTCTTCATCGGGTCGCTCTGGGCGAACGTCTCCCCAACGACGCCCGTGATCCCGAGGGACAGCCCGGCCGCTACGACCACCCCCGCGCGCGTGAACCAGCCCGTGAGCCTTCGCATGCCCGCCTCCTTGGATGGGTGGAGCCCTCGTTGCGTTCGGTGTCATTGTCGACGGGCTGGCGCAGCCGATCGTCAAAACGGTGTGAAATCTTTGTTCCCGCGGCGCGGCGGGAACGGTCAGATGATCTCGTCGGTCCGGGCGGTGGTCTCGCCGAACCGTCCCATCGCGTACGGCGGGAGCCCCCGGTAGACCTCCTCGAGGCGCAGGTTGATCTCTCGGTTCGCAACGGCGAAGAGGCTCTTTCCCTCGCGATCTCCCTCCACGAGGAAGGGGCCGAGTCGCTCGACCTCGAGCACCCAGAGGGCCTGGGCGATTCCGAGCTCCGCGAGCCAGTGGACGTCGACGACGCGCTTGATGCACCGACCGTACGCGGCGCCCATCCCGTACCCCACGGTGGTGAGATAGACGGCGCCGTGCGGCACGAACCACTCGCGGTACGCGAGCTCCGTGAGCCCCGCCTTGCCCACGACGACCCTCGCGCCCGAGCGCTCGAACCACCGGCTCATCGATTTGCCGAAGCGAAAGCTCGCCGTCGCCGTGACGGCCTCGACGGCGTGGGTGCCATCCGGCCTGACGGTCGCGGCGGGAGAGCAGTGGAAGTTGACGTTGGTGAGCGTCCGAACGCTGGCGGGAAAGTCCACGCCTTGCTCGACGACCTTGCGATACACACTCTCGCGCGCCGTGTAGAGGACGCCCGAGATGTACACGACGTCGCCGAGCTTGAGGCGCGCGAGGTCGGCCGGACCGACGGGCGTCCCGAGCTCGACCTCGTCCATCCGCACGTCATCGAGCCGCATCACCGTAACGGGTGCCGTGAGCCCGGTGCGACTCGGTGGGTGGCCTGCCACAGGCACGACCCGGCTCCGTTCCGCATATCCCTTCTCACTCCACCGGGGGTCCCCAGCCCGGTGCGACTCGGTGGGTGGCCTGCCACAGGCACGACCCGGCTCCGTTCCGCATGGCCCTTCTCACTCCACCGACCTGCCTCCGCTCCGCTCCCGCCGTCACGCGCGGTCTCATTCCACGCCCTCACGGCGGTAGTAGTCGGTGAACCACATGGGGTCGGCCCGAAACTCGACCCGCCCGTCGGGGTGGATCCGCGCCGTCGCCCGCCGCGACGAGAGACAGAAGCTGTGCATCCCAACGGGCAGCCCGCCGGTGTGCGTGTAGGCGACCTCGATGTGCGTGGCCACGACCAGCGACGTGCCGGCGAACCCCATCGCGCCGATGCCGACGTAGTTGCCGAGCGCCGTGAGCTCCTCCTCGAGGGCCGCGATCGCCGGGTCGGGGTTCCGGCTGCCGACGACCCGCAAGCAGGCCGCTTCCTTGCCCAGGCGCACGCACGTGTCCTTCGAGCCGCCGAGGCCGAGCCCGACGATCGCCGGCTGGCACGCGAGGCCGCGCTTGCCGAACTCCACCAGCGTGTCGACGAAGAACCGCTTGATGCCGGCGACCCCGTCCGTCGGGAAGAGCATGCGGTAGTCGGTGCCGAAGAGCCCGCCCTTGTGGACCGTGGTGACGTCGACCCAGTCCGCCCGCGGCTCGAACGCGTACGTGACCTCGGGCGCGTGGATGCCGACGTTGTTGTCGTGGTCCCGCCGTGTGACCGGGTGGACCCGATTGGGCCGGAGGGGGATCGAGGCGGTCGCGTCCGCCGTGGCTCGGCGGAGTGCCCGCTCGAGGGCGACGAACCCTCCCTCGATCACGGCCTCGTTGCCCGCCCGCACGTAGTAGCGCGGCAGGCCCGTGTCGGCGCACATCGGTCGTCGCTCGGCGGTTGCGATGTCCCAGTTCCGCTCCATCTCGGTGAGGACGAAGCGCGCGATCCGGTTCCGCTCGCGCTCACGCGCCTTTCGAACGCCGTCGCGGTAATCGGCCGGAATGTCGATCGCCGCGCGCGCCATGAGCTCGCGCGCTGTATCCTCGATGAGCTTCGCCGGGATGGGCCGCGGCACGCGGGTCCTCCGACCATAGCTTATTACATCGCGGTCGTGTCGGCGCGGAGGCTTCCCGCCGTCGGGAACGAGCCCCCAGGCGCAGTACGCGGCGGCGAGGCCGCCCAGGCCGAGGACCACGAACGCCCAGCCCCAGGTTGTGGGGAACGGGCCGGGCGCGTTCGACAGGTCGAGGATCCGGCCGAACACGATCGGCGCGACCGCGCCGGCGCCGAAGCCGAGGAAGGAGCGCAGCGCGAGCGCGGCGCCCAGATGCGCCGGGCCGACGGTCTCGGTGAGTGCCGTCGAGAGCACCGGCGAGTCGCCGAGGGCCGTGAAGCCATACACGGCGCCCACCACGGCGATCACGGCGACGGGAAGGCCGATGAGCCAGCCAAACGCGAGCGAGCACACGGCGCTCGTCGCCGCCAGACCGACGAGGACGATCCGGCGACCGAGCCCGTCGGAGAGCCGGCCCATCGAGCTCGACGCCACGAGCCCCATCATGTGGAAGGCCGCGCTGACGTACGACGCGAGCTCGGCGGCGCGGACCGAGCCCGCGCCCGAGACGGCGAAGACCGCGGCGACGAACGCGGGCGTCCAGGCCCACATGCCGAGGAGCTCCCAGGAATGGAAGGTGTAGCCGAGGATGAGGCGGACCGCGGGCCGGTTCCTCAGGACGGCGGTGCCGAACCGCGCCCCCGGGTACCGCCGGTGGAGGACGTTGGGCGTCGCGCGGAGTGCCCACCACAGGACGGCGACGCCCGCGACCGGGCCGGCGGCGCTCGCGAAGAACGAGAGCGGATAGCCGCCCCAGGCGAGCGCCCCGCCCGACACGAGCAGCGAGAGGGCGTAGCCCGCCGACGAGCTCGCGATGAGCCACCCGACGGCCGCGCCACGACGCTCGGCCGGATACCGGTCGGCCAGGAGCATGATCGCCGTCGTATAGGTCCCGCCCTGCGAGAGCGCGACGAGCGTGTAAAGGACGAGGCCAGAGACATAGGAGCGGGCCCAGAGTGCCCAGGCGAGCGCCGAGAGCGCGCTGAGCCAGGCCGAGCCGAGGAAGACCCGGCGCGCGCCGACGCGATCGGCGAGCGAGGAGAAGAACAGGAGCGACACGGCGTAGCCGAGCTGGAACCCGGTCGCGATCGACCCCGCGGCCGTCGCCGACATCTCCCACTCCCCGCGGAGGACCGGCAGGGTCGCGGCGTACGTCATGAACACGGACGTCATGAGCATCCGAGCCGCACAGACGGCCAGAAGCCAGCCGTCGACGCTCACGGACGACTGAACGCCCGGCCGATGAACTCGAGGAAGCGGCCCTCCAGCTCCGTCGCGATCGCCTCGGCGACCTCACGGGCCGTGCCGGCTCGCTCCTCGACGGCACCGCGGGCCCACTGCTCGAGGTACGCCTCCGAGCCCTGAAGGCCGAGCTGCATCGCGACGGAGTCGATGAGGGCCTGGAACCGCTCGCTGAGCTCTCGCGTCACGGTCTCCGTGCCGTCGCGCGCCTCGACGACCGCGGGGATGCCCTTCCACGCGATGATCTGATACGTGGCCACGCGGTGGCGGGACGCGCGCGCCTACGCGCCGCCCATGAACTGGGCGAGGAGCGTGATCCGGTCACCGGGCTTGAGGGGAGAATCGAGCGAGTGGGCGATGCCGAGCACGGCGTCGTTCACGAGCACCTCGATGTGCTCACCGAGCTCGCTCCCGTGCCAGAGCGCCGCGGCGAGCTCCGGATACCGCGACGACAGGCCCGCGAGGACGCTCCGCACCGTCGCGCCCGGCGTGAGCGGCTCCTCGAGGACGCGCCGCCCCGTGCCGTCGCCGCCGACGAACTTCGTGACCCAGGACGCGACCTCCACGGGGATCGTCGCCGTCGCGTCCACGCGGCTCATGGGGCCGTTCATTCCACCGCGCTAGCAGCAGGCGGTGAGCAACCGGACCAGCTCGGACACGGTGTCGGACCGCGGCGAGTAGTAGACGAAGCGTTCCTCGCGGCGGCTCTGGACGAGCCCGGCGCGACGCAGGACGTCGAGATGGTGCGAGAGCGTCGGCCCCGGAACTTCCAGCTCGTTCTGGATCTCGCCGGCGGGCACCTCGCGCCCCTCACGCACCAGGAAGAAGAAGATCTCGAGCCGCGTGAGGTGCGCGAGCGCCTTGAGGGCCTCCACGTGGTCCTCCCGCGCCTGGAGTCGCGCGAGCGGTAACGTCTTCACGTTTTTAAATCTATGGAACTATTGGCGCTTCGTCAAGTCCGCCGTGACTCACCGCGCTTCGCGTGCCGGCTTTGCCGGTCCGAGCGCGGGCTTTGCCCGCGCAATCGATCCTGGGGGGAGGTTTCGGAAGGGGGGCGAAGCCCCCCTCCGAGTCACCTAGCCCGACGTGCGTCGCGCGGTGTCGGGCTGCTCGTTCAGGAATTCGTCCCGCTTGCTCTTGAGCCGCCGCACGAGCTCCTCGTAGGAGGTCGTGCGCACGATCCTGTCGAACTGGGAGCGGTAGTTCGCGATCAGGCTCACGTTCTCGATGAGGACGTCGTAGATGAGCCACCGGTCGCCGCGCCGGAGCAGCCGCGACTCGACCGGCACCTCCGTGCCCTTCTTCGTGACCACCTTCGCGCGGACGATCGCGTTGTCGCCGTCGACCGTCTCGTGGGTGTACTTGATCCGCTCGCCGCCGTACTGCTCGATCCGCGCGATGTACGTGCTCTCGAGCAGGTCGGCGAAGAGCTGGGTGAACTCCTCGCGCTCCGCCGCCGTCCGCGCCGCCCAGTGGCGAGCCAGCGCCCGCTTGGCGGTTTCCGCGACGTCGAAGATCTCGTGGGCGATCTTGCGGACCGCCGCCCGGCGGTCCTGGGGCTTGAGCACCGGGTCCTCGAGCACCTTGATGACCTGCTCGCTGTACTCGCGGAGCTGGTCGGTTGGCGACCCGGCCCGCGCGGGCGCCGACACCCCGATCACGAGCGCGCACACGAAGAGGATGGCCGCCGTCTTCACCATGACCCGGAGTATACAACGGCACGGCGCGCCGGCTCGCGTACTACCAGCCAGGCAGCGGCCGTCATCAGGGCCACGGCCATGAGGTAGACCGCCCGGACGCCGAGGGCGCCGATCAGGAGGCCGCCCAGGAGCGGCCCGAGGATGCCGCGGACGCCGGCGAGGGTCGCGCCGATCGCCACGTACTGGGCCGCGCGCGCGGGGCCCGCGATGTCGATCACGACCACCATCCACACGAGGTCGAGCCCGACCCCGACCAGCGCGTCCGTCACCGAGCTGGCGACGAGCACCCAGGGGTCCCAGGCGAGCGCGCAGATCGCCGGCGTCGCCGCGCCGACGAGGTACATCATCCACAGCGCGTCGAGACTCGAGCGCCGGTCCACGAGTCCGCCCCACCACGCGCTACCGACCAGCGTCGCCGCGGCCGCCGTCGCCGCAAAGACACCGACCTGCGCCGCGCTCACGTGCAGGACATCGACGAGGAGCAGCGGATGGGCGGGCGTCTGGATCCAGCAGCCGGCGCCGAAGAGGAACGACGCGACCAGCAACCGCCGGAACACGTCGTCGTCCCTGACCGCCGCCCAGGCCTGACGAAGGCCGCCGACGGTCGGCTCCCCAGCACCCGCGGCCGCCGGAACGGGCAGGTGCCGCTGGCGCAGGCTCGCGGCCATTCCCAGCACCGCCGCGCCCGGGAAGATCACGCGATAGTCCACGCGCTCGAAGAGCTGACCCGCGGCGAGCGCGAGCCCGATGCCGAGCGCGGCACCCGCCATCCTGACGAGGCCCAGGGCGCGCCCACGCGCGGCACGCGGGTAGAGGCGCTCGACCACGGCGGCCTGCGCGGGCCCCGCGGCCGCGCCGAAGACATTCGCCGCCACGACGAGGCTCACCAACGACCACGCGGAGGATGCCAGGGGCGCCAGGAGGAACAGGCCGCGCGCGACGAAGGACGGCCACACCAGGTAGGGCAACGGCGGGCGGCCGCCGAGCGCGCGCGCCCACGCGAGAGAGAGGAGTAGGCAGGCGCCTCCGGCCGCCGACATGACCGAAAGCTGGAGCGGCGTGGCGCCGAGCTCGCGTCGGAGGATCAGGCCGATGAACGGCGTCGTCACGCTCGCGAAGACGGCGAACAGGAGCGCCGCCGAGACGTCGATGCGGAGCGCGCGCCGGATCTCCGGGTTGAAAGGCGGAGGTCTCATCTCGACCCCATTATGTCGTATCCTCGGCGGCGTGACGACGCATCCGAGCGCACCGCCCGACCTCACCGGTCAGGTCGCCCTCGTGACGGGCGCCGGCCGCGGCATCGGGCAGGCGATCGCCCTGGGTCTGGCGGCCGTGGGCGCCGACGTGGCGGCGGTCGACCTCGAGTCGCCCCTCGAGACGCGCGCCCGCGTCGAAGCCCTGACACGACGCTGCCTCGCGATCTCGGCCGATGTCGCCGACCGGGCGGCGGTGGAGGCGGCGGTGGCGCGCACGCTCACCGAGCTCGGACGGCTCGACGTCGTCGTGAATAACGCCGGGATCGGCGAGCGCCTCGCGCTCGAGGACCTCGACGACGCCACGCTCCAGCGGGTACTCGACGTCATCCTCAAGGGCACGATCCTCGTGAGTCAGGCGGCCTATCCGCACCTCAAGGCGCGGGGCGGCGCGATCGTCAACATCGCCTCGGTGTCGGGCATGGCGGGCGGGGCCGTGTCGCGACCGGCCGACGAGGGCGAGACGCGCGGCGGCCTCCGGACCGGACCGGCGTACGCCGCGGCCAAGGGCGGCGTCATCGCCTTCACCCGCTGGCTCGCCAAGGACGCGGGACGCCATGGGGTGCGCGTGAACGCCGTCGCGCCGGGTCCGGTCCAGACGGAGATGACCAGAGGCTTCGACTACAACGTCGTGGCCCAGCCGATCTCCCGCATGGGGCACCCCGACGACGTCGCGCAGGCGGTGGTCTACCTGGCCTCCTCGATGTCGAACTTCGTCACCGGCCAGGTCGTCGTCGTCGACGGCGGCGTCGTCCTCGATTAGGAGCCTGAGGGCCTTCCTCAGCGGACCGTTCCCGTGACGGGGAGCTCGATCTCCGAATGACGCGGGTCGTCGGTTCGAATCCGGATCGTCCCCGAGAACGGCCCCGGTTTCAGGCGCGCCGGCGCGAGCCCGACGTCGAGGCGAAATGTGCCGCTCGGGCCCTGGGGCGAGCGGTCGATCGACAACGTCTCGACGTCGGGTGTGACCGACAGGATCCGGAAGGACCCCGCGCGCTTCTTGAGCAGGACCGTCTGTGTGAGCAACGCGATGAGACCGGGCTCTCTGGCGACCCGATCGAGTGAGACCTCACCAAAGTCGACGCGGTCCGGACTCGCATACAGGTCGGCCATGATCGATAGGTGGACGGGGATCGAGAGAACGCGTGCCTCCGCGCTGTTCGTCTCGAGGGTGAGACTTCCTTCATACCGGCCGGGAGCCAGACCCGGCGCGGGCCGCACGCGAACTTCGTAGACTTTTCCAGGCTCGACCGGATGAACCGAGGCCTGGAAGAACGCGGCTCCGGGCTCGATCCGCGTGACTGCGAGGGCCGTCGCCTCGTTGTTGACGACACGGAGAGCCGCCTGGGTGTCTTCATCTTTGAACGCGCTCAGGAAGATCGCACCGAACGGCAGCAGATCGATCGGCGATCGGACCTGACCCGTCAGGCGAAGGATCGTCTTCGGGGTCGCGGGGTCGCTCGTATGGACGACGGCCTCCGCTTCGACCACGCCCTTGAATCCCGCGGTGTTCCACTCGAGCAGGATCTCGCCGGTCGCTCCCGGGGCGACGACCGGCTTGGCACGCGACGTCATGCCGGAGTGCGAAAACTCTATCCCCTCGATCTTGAGCGGCTGCCCGCCCGTGTTGCGGACGAGGAAGCGATGAGCCACCGTCCCCCCCTGACGCAGAGTGCCGAAGTCATGCGAGGACTCGAGGAACACTGCTCGCGGCGGGGCCGCCGCGAGTCCCAGGAGGAGCAGGCTCGCGAGGAGTGCCCGGCCCCTTTGCATCCGAGGGTCGGCGCGGAGATGGGGGCCGGTTGCCCGGCCCCCATGACGAATACGAAGCCCCGCTCCGCCGCCTATTGGAGGTAGAACCTGACCTGGGCGAGCTTCAGTCCGTTGTTGTCGTACTGCCAAAGGAAATTCTGAAACCCGCCCGAGAACAGCGAAACGCTCTCACAGGTCTGCACCACGTTGCCGGCTGCATCCACTGTGTTGAAGCAGACGTTCTGCATCGTCGTCAACATCCTCGTGACGTTGGTGAACAACTGCTTACCCTTGCTCCGAGCAAGGATCTTGTTCTCGCTCGAGCACACGAACGTGCCGTCCGGAGCCGTGGCGCAAGTCGTGATCGTGGCCGTGCCATTCGGCGTCCCGAGCGCGCGTGCCCAAACAGTGTAGTTGGCCGTTGCCACACCGGCGTCGCAGCCAGTATCCGTGGGGACATTGGTATCGCAGGGGAGCTGAAACACCGCCCCGTGGCTTGCGATCTGGCTGCCGCTGCAGTCGTAGGCGGCATCAAAGGCGTTACCATCGCACACGGCGAACGGACCAGGCGTCAAATAGACGTTGCTCGTCACGGTGGCGTCCCTGCCGAGCGCGACGAAGATCGTGTGCCGGTCGCTGTTGGTCAGGGGCTGGGTCTTGGGGTTTGAGACGCCGATGATGTTGAGGTTATAGTGCGGCCCGTTCGGGGCGCCGTTGCCGGCCCCTGCCGGCGCAGGACCTATGATCGCGACGATCAGCAATACCGCGATGAAGGAGAACCCTGCAAGAGTGAGCCGATTCATACTGTCCCTCCTTGGGTGCGGATGAAGACCACCACTGTCCCGGGAGGGGCGATGCGCCCTCCTTCGGTAGCCCGGCCGTCAAGCGCCTCGCTTGACCCGTGGCTTTGCGGCCCCGTCTTGCGGCGGGTGTGCCCTTATCGGGAGGGGTCTTCTCTCCACCCTAGGTTCGGTGCAGGCAGGGTGCCAAGCACTGGTCCCGCCAGGCCGGTGCAGCTCAATATCCGGAAATCGTGGGAGTTTCGGCGCCGCGGAGCTTCGATTCAGGTGTCCTGGCGGGGCGGCTGGATGCCGCTCAACCGCCGTGTTTGGTCGGTGAGTTTAGACATCTTGGCACTATCGGGACATGACTATAGCTTTTTCAGTAGCTTACGACCCTCCAGCGCAGCGTGGCCGTCGGGCCCTCTTCCGCAGGCTGGCGCCTAGCGACACCGCATGCCCCTCTCCCCCGCCGACCCCCTTCCGCGACGAAGGATTCGCGTCCTGGACACCGAGCTGGCCTACGTGGACACCGGAAGCGGCGACCCAATCGTCTTCCTCCACGGGAACCCCACGTCCTCGTACCTGTGGCGCAACGTCATTCCGCACGTCGCGGCGCGCGGGCGCTGTCTCGCGCCGGACCTCGTGGGCATGGGCGAGTCGGACAAGACGCCGGCGGGCTCGTACCGCTTCGTGGACCACGCCCGCTACCTCGACGGCTGGTTCGACGCCCTCCGGCTGGACCGGAGCGTGACCCTCGTCGTCCACGACTGGGGCTCGGCCCTCGGCTTCCACTGGGCGCGTCGCCATCCGGAGCGGGTGCGTGGGATCGCTTACATGGAGGCGCTCGTCCGCCCGATGACCTGGCAGGACTGGCCCGAGCCGGCGCGCCGGATCTTTCAGGCCATGCGCTCGCCGGCAGGCGAGGAGATCGTCCTGGTGAAGAACGTCTTCGTCGAGCGTCTCCTGCCGGCGAGCGTGATTCGCGGCCTCGGTCCCGAGGAGCTCGAGCGCTACCGGGCCCCGTACCGCGAGCCCGGCGAGTCGCGCCGGCCGACGCTCGCCTGGCCTCGGGAGATCCCGCTGGACGGCGAGCCCGCCGACGTCGTCGCGGTCGCCCGTGCCTACGCCGATTGGCTCACGCGGAGCCCCGTGCCCAAGCTCTTCGTCAACGGCGATCCCGGGTTCCTCCTGACCGGGGCGCTACGCGACTTCTGCCGGACTTTCCCGAACCAGCAGGAGGTCACGGTTCGCGGCACGCACTTCGTCCAGGAGGACTCGCCCGACGCGATCGGCCGGGCCGTGGCAGACTTTGTCGCGAAGCTCACATGAGCCGGTGAGGGCACCGCATGCGCTATGGTAAGCGCCGGAGGTGGCCATGAAGATCCGCGAAATCCGCACCTGGGTCCTTCGCCACGAGCTGCCCGAGGCCGAGGTGTTCGGCTCCTCGAAAGGCTGGCACACCGTCCGTCAGGCGCTCGTCGTCGAGATCCTCACCGAGGACGGCCTCACCGGATTCGGTGAGGCGTACGGCCCGCCGGCGGTCAACCGGACGCTCGTCGACGAGGTCTACGCCCCTCGCCTCGTCGGAAAGAACGCACTCGAGCACGCCGTGCTCTGGGAGGACCTGTACACCACGTTCCGCGACTACGGGCGAAAGGGCTGGCCGGTCGCCGCCATCTCGGCGATCGACATCGCGCTCTGGGACCTCAAAGGTAAGGCGCTCCGCCAGCCGGTCTCCCGGCTCCTCGGCGGCCCCTTCCGGACGCAGGTCCGCGCCTACGCCACCGGTCTGTACCGCCATCGCGTCGCCGACAACGCCACCGCGCTGGCCCGCGAGGCCGAAGCGTACGCGGCCGAGGGCTTTCACGCGATGAAGATGAAGGTCGGCTTCGGCCTCGACGAAGACGTGCGGAACGTGCGGGCGGTGCGCGCGGCCATCGGCGGCGACCGGCTGCTCGCGATGGACGCCAACCACGCGTACGACGCCGGGCAGGCGATCCGCCTCGGCCGGAAGCTCGAAGGGTGCGACCTCGCCTGGTTCGAGGAGCCCGTCGTCCCCGAGGACCTGGACGGCTACTGCCAGGTCAAGGCGGCCCTCCGGATCCCGATCGCGGGCGGCGAGACCGAGTACGCACGCTGGGGCTTCCGCGACCTCTGCGCGCGCCGCGCCGTGGATATCGTGCAGCCCGACATCTGCGGTTGCGGCGGCTTCACCGAGGCGTGGCGGATCGCGGCGCTCGCCTCGGCGTCGTCCCTCACGGTCTACCCTCACGTGTGGGGGACCGCCGTCGGCCTCTTCGCGAGCCTCCATCTCACCGCGGCGCTGCCGCCGAACCCACCTTCCCTGGTTGCGACCGACCCCTTGTTCGAGCTCGACCGTACGCCGAACCCGCTGCGGGACCAGCTCGCCCTCAACCCGCCCAAGCGCGCGGGCGACATCGTGGACGTCCCGACGGGACCCGGACTGGGCCTCGAGATCGACCGCGCCGTGCTCGAGCGCTACCGCGCGTGAGCGCGCGCGCGCTCACGCCACGCCTCGACGCGCTCAAGCCCTACGGCGTCGCGGTGGTCACCGTCGGGCTCGCGCTGCCGGTGGCGCAGGCACTCTGGCCGTCGATCCGTCCCACCGTGTCGCCGGTGTTCCTCGCCGCCGTCATGGTGGCGGCCTGGTTCGGCGGCCTCCGGGGCGGCCTGCTCGCGACGGTCCTCGCCTCCTTGTTGATGGATTACTTCAGTCACCGAGCGGCGGCGCGCCGAGGAGGCGAAGCGGGCGGCCGAGGCGCTCCGCTCCGTCGCCCGCCTGGCCCTCGCCGCCGCCCACGAGATCAACAACCCGCTGGCGACGATCCGGGGTAACCTCGACCTGCTCGGCAGGCACGTCGGAGAGGAGCTGGCGCGGACTCGCCTCCAGCCGGTGTTCGACGCCGTGGAGCGTATCCGGGCGGTCGTCGCCCGCCTGGGCAATATCACTGAGCTGAGGGTCTCGGACCGGTGGCCAACCCTCCCGGAGATGCTCGACCTCCAGGCCTCGAGCTCTCCGGAGGAAGAGGGTTCGGACGGCCCTAGTCGGGCTGGACCATCAGCCTGACCGTCACCCGGCGCTTCTTCTCGTCGGGTAAGCCGGCGGTCATGATGGGACCGAGCCCGACCGAGCTGATCCGCGGCAACTCGACGCCCTTCTCGACCAGGTAGCGCCGGACGGTCTCGACGCGACGCTGGCTCAGCCCCACGTTGTACTCGTAGGTGCCCGTGGGATCCGCGTACCCCTCGAGGTCGACCGAGAGCCGCGGGTTCGCCTGGAGCTCCTTGGCCAGCGACGCCAGCGAGGTCTGCGCGGCGTCGTCCAGGTCCCAGCGATCGAAGCCGAAGCGCAGCTCGAGCGTCTCGACCAGGTCGCGCTTGTTGCGGTTCCCCCAGAGCCGGGAGAGCCGGCCCGCCGCCTCCTCCGCTTGCGCCTGGGCGGAGCGGGCGAGCTGGCCCGTCTGCGTCAGCGAGCTCTCGACCGTCTGGAGCCGCGAGCCCATCCCTTCGATCTGCTGGGCGTCGTCGGCCAACCGCTTCTCCACGCCGGCGAAGCGCTGGTCGATCTCCACTTCCTGCTTGTTGACCAGCTCCCTGACCCAGCTCCTGGTCGCGCAACCGGTGGTCAGAAGCACGGCCGCGGGAAGAAGGATCGCGCACGTCCAGTGCTGTCGCATAGCCACCTCCTCGGCGTCGGGTCGCATCACCATGCAACGGCTTCGCCAACTCGGAGCGGCGCGGATTGTCGGGGGAAACCCAAACCGGGCGCGGCACCGCGGGCCCGACGGTGTCACGCTACCGGACGCGGCGAGTCAGCCGGCTGACGCTCGGTCAGTTCAGGCGGGCGCGTAGCGAGTGGAGGGTTTTCCTCAGCTCGACGTCGGTGGGCGCCAGGCGCACGGCAGCCTCGAACTCGCGGAGCGCATCCGCCCAGCGCCCCTGCCGTAGATAGATCCGCCCGAGGTTCATGTAGGGGAACTGGCGCGGCTCGTAGCGTGGGGCGTGCTTGGCCTTCTCGAGCCAGGGGATCGCCTCTTCGAGCTTGCCCTGCTGCATCAGGTAGCAACCGATATCGTTGTAGGGGTTGCCGAAGTCCGGGTCGACCTCGATCGCCTTGAGACACTCGCGCGTCGCTTCCTCGAGGCGCCCCTGGAAGCTCATGGTCCACCCGAGGAACGTGTGCGCCTCCGCCGTCGGGCACACGTCGATGGACCGCTGGTAGAGCTCGACCGCGCGCTCGAGGTCGCCCTGCATCTGGTGGGCGTACGCCTCCTGCCAGAGCGTGGTCGCGCGCCGCACGAGCTCGGGGTCACGCATCGGCGCGCCGCGCCCTCAGAGCGGCCACGCCTCGCGGCGGTGACCCATCTCCCAGAACATCCACTCGTAGCGGCTCGTCGTCACGAAGTGCCGATTCATCGCGTGGCGCTCGGCGGCGGAGAGACGCTTTGCGATCCGGTCGGTGGCGTCGATCACCGCGCGCACCACGTCGCCGAACTCGCCCGAGGCGTAGGTGGCGATCCAGCGCGCGTAGAGCGGATCGGGTGAGCCCGCGCGCTCGAGCTCGCGGCCGACCTCCCAGTAGATCCAGTAGCAGGGCAGCACCGCCGCCATCGCCTCGTGGTACGGCGCGCCGTACGCGATGGCGAGCAGGTAGCTCGTGTACGCCAGATTCGTCGGAGCCATCGGCGTCGCGGCGACGGCGTCGGGTGTCAGGCCGAACTCCTTGAAGAAGGTCTCGTGGAGGGCGCGCTCGACCTTGAGCGCGCCGGCCGCGTGCTCGTTGAACATGATGATCCAGTCGTCTTCGGGCGCGCGGGCCGCCGCGAGCGAGAGCGCCCGCGCGAACTCGCGGAGGTAGAGCGCGTCCTGCACCGCGTAGAAGCGGAAGCTCTCCCGCGGGAGCGAGCCGTCGGTGAGCCCGCGCACGAAGGGGTGGCGGAGGATGGCCGCGTAGATCGGCCCGATCGCCCGCCAGAGCTCCTGCGCAAACCCCATGACGTATTCTCGACTAGGAGCCCCGGAAGACGGGGTCCCGCTTCTCGACGAACGCCTTCGCGGCCTCGCGGTGGTCCTCGGTCAGCCCGCATCGCGTGTGGTGCCACGCTTCCAGATCGAGCAGGTCCTTGAGCGTCCCGCTCTCCGCCGCGTTGAAGTTCCGCTTCATGTAGCGGTAGGCGATCCGCGGGCCCCGCGCGAGCCGTGCGGCGAGCGCCAGCGTTTCCTCCTCGAGGCGCGCGTCAGGGACGACCCGGTTGACCATCCCGAGCTCCCGCGCTTCGCGGGCGTCCACGATGTCCGTCGTGAAGTAGAGCTCGCGCGCCTTCCCGGTGCCGACGAGCTGGGTGAGGAACCAGCTGCCCCCGAAGTCGCCCGCGTAGCCGACGCGGGCGAACGCCGTCGCGAAGCGCGCCGTGTCGCCGGCGACGCGCAGGTCACACGCGAGCGCCAGCGACATGCCCGCGCCGGCCGCTGCGCCCCGCACCATCGCGATCGTCGGCTTCGGCATCTCGTGGAGCCAGCGCGACACCTCCATCCGCGAGCGGAGCGCCTGCGCCTTGTCCTCGAGGGTGGTCCCGCCGAACTCCCGCCCCTCCGCCATCGCCTTCACGTCCCCACCCGAGCAGAAGGCGCGGCCGGCGCCCGTAAGCACGACGACCCCGACCTCGGGGTCGGCCGCAAGCCGTGGCAGCGCCTCGAGCAGCGCGTCGAGCATCGACGGCGACATGGCGTTCAGGCGGTCGGGCCGGTTCAGCGTGAGCACCGCGACCCCGTCCTTGAGGGCTTCGAGCAGGTCCTGGCTCATGGGATCCTCCGTCGGCGGATGTGCGGCGATGGTACCATCGCGTGGGACTCGTCGCCCGGGCCGGGTGCAGAGGGGGAGGGGACCGATGGAAGCGGTGAAGGACTCGAGCCACCTCTACGAGGTCGAGCGGCGCGCGCGCCACGCCGAGCGGCCGGGATTCTGGATCTCCGAGCTCCAGATCGCGCCGATGCAGAAGGTCCCCTGGCATTACCACACCAACGTCCAGGACACCTTCTATGTCCTCGAGGGTCGGATCCGGCTGTTCCTGCGCGAGCCGAAGGAGGAGGTGATGCTGGGGCCGGGGGAGACCTATGCGGTCCGGCCCCGGCGGCCGCACCTCGTCACCAACGCCGGGCGGGTCTCCGCGGTGTTTCTAGTCCTCCAGGGGATGGGCGAGTACGATTTCGTCCCGCTGACCTAGACGCGTCGTGACGAGGCGACGAAGTTGACCGCCGTCACCGGGGCTCCCCGCCCTCGACGCGCTTGAGCTCCAGGAGGAGGTCAGCGCGTAACTTCTGGTCCTCTGGCACGAGCGCGAGCGCTTCCTCGAAGGACTTCTTCGCGCGGTCGGGCGACTTCAGCGCCGCGTGGATCCGCCCCAGGAGATACAGAGTTCTCGCTCTGAGCGGTCCGCGATCCAGCGCTCGCCGGGCGAAGGCGAGCGCTTCCTCCGGGCGACCGAGCCGGAAGTGGACCCGGCTCGTCTCGAGCAAGGCCGGCTTATGGTCCGGCTCGAGCTCGAGCGCACGCTGGAAGTGCGCCAGCGCGTCTTCCATGGCGTTGCGCCCGAGGCACCCCATCCCGATCCAGTAGCGAACGTCCGCCCGCTCCAGCTCGCCCCTGCTGCCCGGCGCGACCTCCGGCAGCAGGGACGTCCTCGCCTTCCGGATCGCCTCCTGGTTCGTACGGCTCGTGTCGAGGTAGAGGGCCCGCGGCGCCGAGAATTCGAGCGTCAGGCGGTCGTCGGTGTTCCGCTCGGCGTCCTCGACGAAGCGCGCCGTGTCCGTCTCTCCCAGGGCGAAGAAGCCGAGCACGCTCGGCCAGGCGCCGTTTCCGGGGTAGCCGAGGTCCTCGCCGACGCGTCCCTCGGCGAACCGCGCCTTGACGCGGCCGAGGTCGAGCGCGCCCGGCTCCGTCCTGCCGACGAGCAGCAGGTCCTCGCTGATATTCCACACCGTGGTCGCCGGAAACACGCCCTGAAAGGTCTTCAGGATCATCCTCAGATCGTCGGGGCGGAGATTATAGAGCTGGATCCACTGGACCATGACTCCGCCCGGCGAGAGGTGCGCGCGCGTGAGCCGGAAGAACTCCTCGGAGAACAGCGAGGCGAGTCCGCTGATCCACGGATTCGACGGCTCGGAGATGATCACGTCGTAGCGGTCGGGCGTGGTGAACAGGAAATTCCGGCCATCGGCGACGAGCGTCCGCGTCCTGGGGTCGAGGAGCACATGGCCGTTCGCCTCGCCGAAGAACCGACCCGCCGCCTCGACCACGGCCGGCTCGATCTCGACGACGTCCAGACGGCGGATGCCGTGGCGCGCGACGGCGCCGGCTGTGACGCCGGTCCCCAGTCCGATCACGAGCACGTCGCGCGGATCTGGGTGCGTCAGGAGCGGCAGATGGCCCACCAGCTGCTGGGTCGGCATGTCGAGCGAGGTCGACCCCTCCGTCTTGCCGTTGATGCGAAGATACCGGTGCACACCCGATTGGCCGACCGAGACCGTGCCGGAGCGTCCGTCGCGATAGAACAGAACGCGCTGTGACCGCAGCGTCGCGCCGATCGACGAGGAGGAGGACGCCGCGGCGCTTCTGAGGTACGGGCCGACATAGATGGCCGGACCGCTCGACATCACCCGCGGGTCCCACGGCGCGATCCCGACGGCGACGGCGACGGCGGCAAGCAGGGCGGCGCCGGCGCTTCCCCATCGCCAGGCCGGCCGGAGGTCGGCGGTCGCCGTGAGGAGCGCCGCCAGCAGCAGATTCACCACGACGCCGACGACGATCGCGGCGTGCACGCCGAGGGCTGGCACCAGCGCGAAGCCGGTCAGCACGGCTCCCCCGACCGCCCCGACGGTGTTCGCCGCGTAGATCCGACCCACGGACTCGCCGACGCGCGCCGCCCCCGGCGTGGCCACCGCGACGGCACACGGAAAGGTGGCGCCGATCAGCAGGGTGACGGGCAAGAGCACGCCGACGCTGAGCCCGAGCTGGATCCACATCACGAAGGGAGGCGCGTACGACCAGCGCAGCGCGGCCAGCAGAAGCTCGGGCAAGCGCTCGAACATCAGGAGGACAGGAACGACGAGCACCGCGATCCCGGCCTGCAGCGCGCCGAAGGCCACCGGGGACGGCTGACGCGTCCCCCAGCGCCAGGCATAGAGGGCGCTCCCGCCCGCGAGCCCCAGAAGGAACGCCACGAGCATCGCCGTGAACGCATAGGTCGAGCTGCCGAGCACGAGGGCGAGGGCCCGCGTCCAGGTCACCTCGTAGAGCATCGACACGGCGCCCGAGATGCCGAGCGCGACCACGGTGAGCCTGACGCCGAGGGGCTTCACGTCTCGGGACGGCGCTTCCCGCACATCGGCGTCCGACTCGCTCGCCGGCGCCAGATCGATCCCGGCGGGCCGCGCCGAGCGGGCGCGGCCATAGACCAGAGCGGCGAAGCCAAGCGCCAGGTTCAACGCGGCCGCGGCCTCGATCGTGGCCCGGTTCCCCAGCGACGGGAGCAACACGTAGCCGGCCATCGCGGCGCCGACCACCGCGCCACACGTGTTGACCGCGTAGAGCCCGCCAACGAGGCGTCCCACGCGGCTGTCGGGCCCGGCCAGCGCCTGGCTCAGGACCGCGAGGGTCCCTCCCATCAGCGTCGTCGGCACCAGCAGCAACGCCGAGCCGAGCGCGAACTGGATCCACGGGAGGACCGCGTGGGACTGCCCGAGCGCGCGGAAGAGGTCCGGATACCAGGCGGCGCTCCACGCGAAGAGCATCGGGAGGAGGGCCGCCCAGGCCCCGATACCGAGCTCGAGCCAGCCATAGGCCTGGATCGGACTCCGGATCCGGGGCGTCAATCCCCCGAACAGGGCGCTGCCCAGCGCCAGCCCCCCCATGAAGACGATCAGCACCGTGGCGACGGCGTGGACGGTGTGCCCGAAGACGAGGCCGAGCATTCGCAGGAAGACGACCTCATACACGAGGGCCGTCCCGCCCGAGAGGAAGAAGCAGACGAAGAGGAAGCCCCTCATATCCCCGAGTATCGGGGGACGGGGCTGCTTGCCCTACCGGAAATCGTCGCGCTGCTGGACGCTGTTGTCCTGGGTCAGGTCGATCGCGAGGTCCTGACCGGGCTCGACCGTCACCTTGAGGCGCCACTTCGAGTCGGGCCCGACCGAGTCGGTCAGTTTGTAGGAGCCGGCAGGAAGCTTCGTGAGTATGTAGTTCCCACTATAGTCGGTTCGGACCCTGCGGAAGAATTCCTTGTTCGGGGAGTCACGGAGACCCACCAGAAAGATCTGGTACCGAGTCAGCCGCTCCCCCCACGCGGCGGTGCCGTGAATGCTACCGTTGCCGATTTTCGGGTCGTTGGCGGCGAGCTCGCTGGCGGCGCTCTGCGTCCCGCTGCGGTTGCCGGCGAGCCAGCGGCGGGCGATCTTGGCTTCCTCCGAATCGCCGGGCGCATTCGCCACCACCCACTCGAACTCGCGGATGGCCTCGTCCTTCAAGTCGAGCCACGTGGCGCAGATCGCCAGGTTGGAATGCAGGAAGAGGCTGCCCGGGTCGGTCGAGAGGGCTGCGCGAAGGTGCTCCGCCGCGACGGCCCACTGCTGAGCGGCGAGCGCCGTACGCGCCAAGGCCACCTGATCCAGAACGACGGGCGCTGACACGCGCGGGGCCTCAGCGGCACGCTGGCAGGCGCCGAGCGCGAGCGCGAGGCCGATCGCCGCCAGGACGAACGACTGTCTCAGCATCCCGAGATCTCTGTTCATGGCAGCGTCCGTCCCGACGTCTCTTGGTAACTCCCGGGCATCACGAACCAGTTCTGGCTGAGCGTGCCACCACCGTTGCGGACGGCCGGGCAATCGTAGGCGATCGGAGCGTTTCCGACGTCCCCTTCGTCACCGACGTTCGTCGACGAGGTGTCCACCCGGTTCGTGGAGATGACCGCCCCCGTGAAGCCTCCGCTGCCGGAGCCGTGCAGGGTGACGTCGTTCTGGGCGTAGATCAGCCCACTCATGTTGACGTTGCCGCTGATGTCGATGCTCCCGGCCACGACGAGCCAACCGTTCCAGGTCCCGTTACTGTGGATGTCGAGCGTGACGGCCTGAGTCGGGTCACTGGTCACCAATGCCTGGCTCAGCGGCTGGCCCGAGGGCGTGTCGATGAAGATGAGGCCGTCCGTCGGCGGGACTCCCCCGTTCCACGGAGGCAACCCCTTGTAGTAGGTCCCCTTCGCCATCGCCATCGCCTTCAGCGTCGCCATGTCGGTGTCCGACAGGAGCATGCCGCTCGGGAAGGTGACGCCACAGTTGGCGCCATCCGGACAGGGCGAAGGAGAGGCGGAATATCCAGGAGGCGTATAGAGTCCGGGGGTTCCGTTCACGTGCGCCGTCCCCGTACTGGCCACCGGTGACGTCGGCGTCACGCCCGAGCAGAAGTGTCCCGCGGGCGACTTTCCCTGCGCGGACTGTGTGGCGTTGATCGAGGCGCTCCCGCCAACCTTGACGTCGGTCTGCGTCCCGAGAGGTTGCTCGCCCCCAGCGCAGAGACCGCACTGCGGGTCGATCCACTTGATCCGCGTCACCTTCGCGACGATCTTCTTGACCGCGATCGGATTGGTCGCGTTCGGGACGAAGCCGACCGCGGTGACGACCTTGATGTTCGGCTGAGCGCCGTCGGCGACATTCACCTTGAAACTTCCGGCGCCGATCGTAACCTCCTGCGAGCCGTCATACGGCGCCACCATCGCGATGGTGTAGTTCGGAGGCCCGGAGGAAACGAGCGCTTCGCTCGGTGGGGTGGCGGCCTCCCCCTGCGTCAGCGCCCAGAGCGCGCGCTCCAGTCCTGACTCCGCCAGCGCGCGGGCCTGAGTGCCGGCCATGTGATTGGCGGCGATCTGAGGCTCGCTCGTGGCGAGCACAGCGAAGGCGGCCATGAGCGCCGACAGGATCGCCATGACGATCATCGCCATCGGGAACGCGATGCCCTGTTCGTTCTTGATGAGTTTCCGGATCTCCATCTCGGTCCTCAGCCTCACGCGACTCGTAATCGTGGTCCGGCGATGTGCCGGTAACGTGCGTCTCGAAGCTGAGGGTCTGTTGAGCAAGGCATGTGCCGCACTCCCAACGCCGCGATTTATCGAGAGTGCGAACGGAAGAGCTCACGGAGCTTGGTAAGCTACTGGACATTCGCATCGCGCCGTGCGGCGCTTCTCTGGCCACCTGGCGAGATTCACGGCGCTGAGACGCGGCTTTCCGGAATGCCAGGTCGAGCGCCCTTCGGAATCCTGAAAAAGTGACGGTACTGCGTGAGGGAATTCAGCGCGTCGAGGGACTCGAAAAGGAGGCTAGAAGTCGTCGCGGACCGACGCGGCGTTCTCGGGCGTCAGATCGAGCGCGAGGTCCTCTCCAGGCTTCGCCTCGACTCGGAGCCGCCACTTGGGCGAACCGGCAACCGCGTCGGTCAGCATGTACGGTCCCGGGACGACGTTTTTGAACCCGTACCGGCCCTCGCGGTCGCTCCGTAGCATGTACTGGAGATCCTTCGTCGTGGTGCCCCGCAGCCCTCTCAGAAAGAGCTGGAGCCGGGCCTGCGGCTGCTGCCCCCATGTGACCACGCCATGAACTCCGCTGTTCCCGACCGTCGGATCAACGGCCGCCACCTCTGGTACGGCCTGAGTCGGTCTCCGATCCCTGTTTGCAGCGAGCCAGCGTCGGGCAGTCTTCGCCTCCTCCGAGTCGGCAGGAGCGTGGGCGATGACCCACTCGAACTCGCGGATCGCCTCGTCCTTCAGGTCGAGCCAGGTGGCGCAGATGGCGAGGTTGTGATGGAGGAACAGGCTCTTGGGGTCCTGCTGGAGGCCGGCGCGGAGGTGGTCCGCCGCGACCGCCCACTGCTGAGCCGCGATCGCCTTGCGCGCCTCGGCGGCGTGATTGACGACGGGCGGCGGGACCTCCGGGGCGCGCTGGCAGGCGCCCAGCACCAGCGCGAGTCCGATCGCCGCCTGGGCGAGCGGTCGCCTCACCGTCCCGGGATCTCTTGATAGCTCCCCGGCGCCACGAACCAGTTCTGGCTGAGCTGCCCGCCCCCGCTGCGGACGTTCAGGCAGTCGTAGACGATCGGGTTGTTCCCGATGTCCGTGGCGTCGACGTTCGACTTGGTCGTATCCACCCGGTTCGTCGAGATCACCGCGCCGGCGATCGTCCCGTTGCCGGTGCCGTGGAGGGTGATGTCGTTCTGCGAGTAGATCAGGCCATCCACCGCGATGTTGCCGCTCACGTCGATCGTGCCCGCCGCGATCAGCCAGCCCTTGAAGGGAGCGGCGTTACCCCACCCGTGGATGTCCACGAGCGGGACGGACAGGTCCGAGGACGGCGAGGACGGCGTGAGCGGGTTGCCCGAGTACGTGTCGACGAACACGATCCCGTTGGGGGGCGGTGACGTGAAGGTCACTTTCCCACCGGGGCTCGTCGGCTGATAGTACGTGCCCCGCGCCTTCGCCATAGCCTTGAGCGTCACCATGTCGGAATCGCTAAGGGTCATCACTTGCCAGGAGGGTGAGGTTGCGTCTGCGTTTTGCTGAATGGCGGTCGAGCCGCCGTCTGGCGTAAAGACGTTGGGGCTTCCGTTCGTTTTGACAATTCCCGTGCTGGCCACGGCCGCCATCGGCATCAGATTGGAATTGTCGTTCTTCTTACAGTACCTTCCCCCCGCCACCGTCCGGCCGCCCACGTTGTGGCTCGAGCCGCTCCCGTTCACGGTCGCGTTCCCGCCGACGTCGATCTCGGTCGCCCCACCCGGAGGCGTCTCCGCGCCGGCGCAGAGGCCGCAGTAGGGGTCCATCCACTTGATCCGCGTCACCTTCGCCGTGATCTTCTTGACGGCGATCGGGCTGATGTCGTTCGGGACGAAGCCCACGGCCGTCACGACCTTCTGGTTGATGACCGGTGGGGCGAGCTCGGAGACCGTCACCTTGAAGCCCCCGACCGAGCTCACCGAGACGAACGTGGAGCCATCGTAGGGCGGCGCGATGGCGATGGTGTAATTCGGCGGTCCGGAGTTGACGAGCGTCCCGGCGGGGGCGGGGCTCGCCTCACCCTGCGTCAGCGCCCAGAGCGCCCGCTCGAGCCCCGACTCGGCCAGCGAGCGCGCCTGGACACTCGCCATGTGATTCGCCGCGATCTGCGGTTCGCTGGTCGCGAGGAAGGCGAACGCGGCCATCAGCGCCATCAGGACCGTCAACACGATCATCGCCATCGGGAACGCGATGCCCCGCTCGTCCGTGATCGGTATTCGGGTCTTCATCATTCGTTCCTCAGCCTCACGCGGCCCGCAACGGTGGCCCGGCGATTCGCCGGCGAGTAGGAGGCGAGAGTCGCGTCGTCCGACCGTGTCGTGATCGAGATGTCCACGGCGTAGACGTTCGCCGCGGTGGTCGTCGCGACGTTGTTGATGTCGTAGTAGGTCACCGCGAAGGTCGTCACGCCGCCGACGAGGATGTCGGGTTGCCCGGCGACCGCCGGGACGGTCTGGTTGCGCTGGAGGTTCGTGCCGTTGAGGTTGTACTCGACGGTGACCGACGTGGCGGTGTCGTCCAGAAACGTGAACTTGACGTCGTTCGCGCTCGACGTTGCGACCGAGCTCGCCGTCCGCAGCTCGCGGAGCATCCGCTCGAGCGCGACCCGCGCGTTCTGCTGGACTTCGGCACGCCCGGCGCCATAGAGGTAGACGGTCTGCCCTTCCTGAAGCGTGAGGAAGAGCCCGGCCATGAGAAGCCCCAGCACCGCCATGGCCGTCAGCAGCTCGGCGAGGGTGTAACCGCGCTCGTCGCGCATCACCCGTATCCTGCTCATCGCTGGCTGACCACCATCTGGACCTGGATCGATTTGGGCCCCGTGGTCCCGACCGTGCCTGTGGCGTTCCCCTGGGTGTAGGTCACGGTGACGGTCACGAGGCGCATCCCGGAGTCCGTGACCCCGGCGCACCCCCCGCCGGTGCCGCAATCGGTGACCCGGACGCTCCGCGAGTAGCCGGGGAAGTTCGTGACCGAGGCCTCGTCGGCGAGCCACGTGACCGCTCCGCCGGCGGCGATGTTCGTCCCGCCGTTGGTGCAGCTCGAGCCCCCGGGCACCGTGGGCGCCGCGGTGGACGAGGCGGAGATTCCGACACAGTCGTTCGCCGGCGACCCGACCCACGGCAGGTTCTTCGACTGCTCGAGCTTCTGGTCGGCGAGGAACGTCGCGGTCGAGACCTGATAGCCCTCCTGTACCCCGTAGCCCGCGATCGGCACGACGGTCGCGAGCGCGACGAACGCCAGGGTGATGATGACGGAGGCGATCAGGACCTCGGCGATGGTGAATCCGCGCGCGTCGGTCAGTCGGTTGTGGATGTGCATGCTCATGGTCCAATCGTGACGCGGCCCGAGAGGGCAACGGTGACGGTCATCGCCGCGTTGTTCACCGGGTTCTGAACCGTGTAGCTGCCGGCGGTTGTCGCGGCCCCGAGATAATTGAAGATCACGTTGGCTGTCGCGCTGGTCACGGTGATGCTGTTCTGGAGGGTGAACCAGCCGCCACCGTCCGTGCCGGGCCCGGTCCACACGGTGCCGGCGCAGCCTCCGGTGAGGAACTGCACCTTGGTGACGCTCTGCTTCACACACAGCGTCGTGTTCTGCGAGATCGCGATGGACCGCCCTCGGTTGAGGATTGTCGCCAGCTCCTGAGCGCCAGCCTTCAGGGTCGCCGAGCGCCAGTAGGAGACGAACGCGGGCGCGCTCACGGTGGTGATGATGCCGATCACCGCGACCAGAACGAGGAGCTCCGTGAGATTGAAGCCCCGGCTGTCGTTCCATAAACGGCGCGATCGACGACGCAATCCCGGAAAGCTGATCGACACCATACCGAGTCTTGGTCAAGCAAGGCGTGTGCCGGCGTGTGCCACATTCTCAACACCCCGATTTTTCGAGACTCTGCTCGAGAGAAATCGCGGCTTGGCAAATTATTGGACATCTGTGGCTTTACGTTTCGACACTTCCTTCGCCACTTTGCGTCACTCGTGTCTGGCGCTGCCGGGGGCCCTGGCATTTGCGGAAACCCCGGGGCGAAGGGACGTGACGAGGAGAGGACGCGAGGGTTACATCACTCGGCCCGCATCGTCTGCATGATCACCTGTTGACCCCCAGTCGCCGAGCTGCCGCTCGTCCACGTGACCGTCACGGTGATCTGCGACAAGCGGTTGGGCGCCGTCGTCGCGCCGGCCTGGGTCACCGTCCACGACCTGGTGACCCCGGCCTCCGGTGCGTCCGTGCCGGTGCTCGCGGGAAAGGCGGTCGCATCGCAATAGCATCGGTTCTTGAGCTCCTCGAGCTTCTGCCGCGCATAGGAGGTCGCCTTCGACTCGCCGCCGCCGATGACGACGTTCGAGAAGCCGGAGGAGAGCATGCCGACGACGGCGAGGAGGCCGATCGTGAGGATCGCGACGGCGATCACCACCTCGGGGAGGGTCATGCCACGGTCGTTCGTCGGCGCCCAGCTTCTCACGACTGGGACCAGGATCCCTTCGTCATGATGACGCCCATCGGCGTGCCTGGCGGCTGGGCGGTGTCGAACAGTGTGTCGTAGCTCCAGACTCGGCTGGGCGGCCCGTAATAGTAGAGACCACTTATGCCGCAGCACCGCCATGCCCCCGTCACCTGCTGGCTGTGCCAGAGGGCGAGCAGGGAGCCGCTATAAGTGAACTGCTTGCCCGTCCAATCCTCGAGGAAGCGGACGAGATTATTCACTTTGCCGTTGTCGCGGCCCATCGTCGATTCCGAGCTCGGTCCGGTGGCGATGGCGGCGTTCACGGTGGTGTTCGCCGAGGCCACGCGGTTCCCAAAGAAGGGTTGGTCTCCCTTGGCGTCGTAATTCTTCGGAATCCAATCGTTGGACAGGACGGTGACGGCATCGCCGAGGACGGCTGCCGGCGCGTGGGTCGCGCCGACGGGCACCGTGTTGTAGTCCCCCACGATATAGACCGGGTTCTGGGAGACGACGGTCAGTCCACCGCTCGGGAGCTGCGAGCCGTTCACGAGTCGCACGACGGGATTCTCGGTGGTGACGGTGCCCGCCACGTACAGCACGCCGTTGGCCGGCAAGGCGCCGGCGGTCCGCATGAGGTTGACGTCGACGTCGTAGGCGGTCATCGTCTTCGCTTCGCGGGCGTCGTAGAAGGTCCGTTTAATGACCGCGTTCAGGGGCAGCGTCACCCCATTCCCGTTCTGGCCGGTCGCCGCGATCGTCGTGGCGCCGGCCTCGATCCGGAGGCCAGCCTGGGAGTACATCTTCGCCGACGCGAGCGCCGCGGAGTCGCCGGCCCGTGGCATCTCGATCAGCTGGTGAGCCACGACATCCGGGTTGCTCGGGTTCCCGAACAGGTCGGGAAGCGGAGGGACGATTTGCTGGACCCCCATCGCGCTGTCCTGGACCTGCCCTCCAAAGGTCTGCATCGCCTGACTCGCCCAGGCCCCCGCCGACGGCCACGTCGAGCCGAACCCCGGCTGGTACGTGTGATCGAAGTTCAAGGTCTGCAACGTCCCGGCGGCGTCGGCGATCTGCGGGTTACTCATGTTCGGATAGGCGGGTTCGGACTTGATCGAGCGGTAGATATTGCCCGCGGCCTTCATGCTATCGGTAATCTGCAAGGTGCTGCCGGCAGCAACGTAGATGTTGCTGTTGGAGAAAATTTTCCCGTTAAAGGTCATGCCCGGGCCGGGGCGGAGCTCCAGGTCGACGCCCTTGCCGTAGAAGATTCCGAACTGGAAGAGGGGCACCCGCGTGTGCTGCAGCACCTGGGTGAGCTTGGCTTTCGTCCCCCCCTGACCATTCACCTGGGCCTGGATCGAGTAGCCCTGGACCCACCCGAACAGCCCGGAGTAGGGCCCGGCTGCGAAGGTTTGTCGGTTGGGAGCCGGCGAGGCTGCCGTGATCGTGTACGCTCCGAACGTCAGCCGGGAGTCGCTGAGCGTCGGCGGCGTGGCGATGGTGTTGAGCTGCGCCTGCGTCGGGGTCGGGGTCGCCGGGAGAAGGTTCCTGAGCCCCACGACGCCCGACTCGAGCGCTGCCTCCGCCGCATAGAAATCCTTGCTGTAGTCCCGCCAGTTCGAGGACATGGCGACTTCGCTCGTCCCCAGGGCGACCAACGTCAGGCCGAACGCGGTGAGGATGACGAGGACCAGGAGCGTCATCACCAGGGCGGCGCCGCGCTCCGAGCTCGCGATCGTTCGGGGTCCGTGTAGTGCTTTCATGGGTTCCCTCGCTCCTAGAGGTTCCGCGGGCGGACGTTCGTGTTGATCTGGAAGGTGCTGGCCCCGCCGCCCGACGCCAGCGCCGACCGGGTCGTCGTCTGAATCAAAATCCGACGAATGCTCTGGGGATCCGCGACCGGGTTCGCCGGAGAAATGAGGGTGTCACTCGCATCGTAGAAGCTGTACGTGAGGCCCGTGATTCCGGTGGCCAGTGTCTGCACGCCGTTGCCGTCCCCCGAGTCCTTGGTCAGGGTGCCCGTCGCGGCGGTGAACGTATACACGATTTGGCGCGGCCGCCCCACCTGCGTTCCCTGGGGGTAGGCGTTCGTGAGCGCCGCGACCGTGAGGGTGTTCCCCGCCTTCGCCGTAACGACCCTGGTTTCCCACGTGCCGCCGTTGTTGAGGTAGATCCTGTCGTTCACGTTGACGCCCGAGGCATCGACCACGGGAAGCGCGCCCGCACCGGCGGCGATGGCCGCCGAGAGCGTCGTCGAGGCGTTCAGGGTGTCGGCCCAGAAGGTGATCGACGTCGTGCTCGCCACGGAGATCGCCTGCTGCGCGCCGGCCGGCGGCGGCGTGGGGCAGCCGAGGTCGGGGCACCCGTAGCGCACCATGCGCAGGTCTTCTTCCATGAGCAGCGCCGCGCGGGCGGCCTGCTGCGCGTCGGCCTGGTTCTCGCCGCGGAGGAACATCGTGCTGCTCGTCAGCTGGACACCGAGGACGGCCGCCATGACGAGGCCCAGGATGGCGATCGTGATCAGCAGCTCGGCGAGGGTGAACCCATGCTCGTCGCGACGCGGGGCGTTCAGGGCGTTCATGGGATCGTCACCCGCCCGGAGGCCTGGACCGAGACGGTCATCGAGCTCCCGGTCTGGCCGGTCACCCTCAGGGTTCCCGTCTGGACGGCCACGCCGAACTGATTGAAGATCGGGTTCGAGCCCGCGGCGAGAGCCACGGTGATGTTGTTCGCGAGGCTGAAGACGCCGTTCGCGTCCGTGCCCGCGCCGGACCAAGGCGTGCCGGTGCACGTCGTGTTCTGGAAGAACCGGTAGCCGCTCGCCGTCGGCTGGACACAGACGACCTGGCGGGTCGTCACGGCCATGAGCTTGGCGCGGTTGAGGCCACTCTGGAGCTCGCGCGCCGCATAGTTGGCCGTGGCGCTCGGGAGGTAGCTGAGGAGCAGGGGGACCGCGATAGAGGCCATGGCCCCGATGAGGACGAGGACCACGAGGAGCTCGGGCAGGGTATTGCCGTGCTCCGACCGGGCGCTGAACCGATGCATGTCGGACACGTCCTCCCCCATTGGTGTCAGGGCGTGTCACCATTCGGACCACCGGCTAGAATGGCGCCACAGGGTCATCCACCCCAAGCCCTTGAACCGACAAGTCTTCCGAGCAAGGGGTGTGCCGCACACTCAGCTCCGCGATTTCCAGAATTTATCGCCCGACTGCCCAGCCCCCACTTGCCGTTCGGTCACTCCGGACCGCTACTTTGTGTCACCCGTGAGGCCACGGCCCGTGAGGCCGCTGCGCACCCCCCGTGGATCCCTCACGAGGGAGACGAGCAGGGCGAGGGCGACCGTCCCGGCGGCGGCCGCGAGCGCGAACACCGTGGCGAAGCCGAACGCATCGGCCAGAAGCCCCGCGGCGAGCGGCGCGCCGAGCGCCACGGGCGCCATCAGCGTGGTGCCGAGGCCCACGTACGTCGGCCGCTCTTCGGGCACCGGGGCGAACTCGAGGAGCACGCTCAGGTTCGAGATGCTGATCGCCGCCCCCTGGACGCCCGTCAGGACGAACACGGCGCCGAACGCGCCGAGCGAGGGGGCGCCGAGCGCGAGCGCGTTCGCGCCAACCATCGCCGCGACGCCCGCGACGATGACGAGCCGGTGCCCCAGACGGTCGGCGAGCCAGCCGAGCGTCACGTTGCCGGCGATCTGGCCGGCGAAGAGCAGCATGGTGAACACGCCGGCCTCGGCGGCGGGCGCCTCCCAGGCGCGGAGCGCGTAGACCGTGTAGAACCCGCCTCCCATGCTGCCCAGAACGGCGAAGGCGCGCGCGACCAGGAACCACCGGAGATTCGCGTCGCGCCCGAGCAGCGGCGGAATGCGCCTGAGGTAGGTCACGAGGGCGACGGGCGCTGATGTCGTCGTCGCTCCCGGCTCGCGGACCAGGGCGAGCGCCACGTACGAGAGCGCCATGCAGGCCGAGGCGCCGAGAAAGCAGACAGCGAAGCTCGCGGGGGCCCGGATCGTCGCGAGCACGTGCGCGGTGAGGAAGCTCCCCGCGAACCCGGCTCCGGCCGCGGCGAGATTCGAGAGCGCGAAGAACCGGCCCCGCAGGGTGACCGGGATCGCCCGCCCCACGATGTCCATCCACGCCGGCATCAGCACGCCCCCCACGCCGGTGACGACGAGGAGCATGGTGAGCAACACGCCGAGGACGAGCGCCGGGGTGCGCTCCGCCGCGACGAACGCGGCGAGGGCCAGGACGAGAAACGGCGCGCGCTCCCAGACCGTGAGGCGAAGCACGAAGGGGAGCTTCTGACCGAGGGCCTCCGTATGGCCCGCGGCGAAGAGCGATGGGAGGAACCACCCGAGGGTCATCACCGCCGGGATCGCCCCGAGCACGACGTTCGGGGCGCCGAGGTACGCCGCGAAGGCCGGCAGGATCGTCGCCTGCGAGACGAACGACAAGCCGACCATGAAAAGTCCGTAGTCGGCGCCGAGGGCGAGGACGTTACGGCGCAGGGCGCGGCTCAGCCGATGCGGATGTCGAGCCAGCCGTGAGGCGTGACCGTCACGCGCTCGCCCTCGCGCACGAGCACGGTCGTCGTCGCCGACTCGAGGATCGCCGGGCCCTTGACCTCGTGACCGGCCGGGAGCGTGTCCATCCGGTAGACGGGCACCTCGATCCAGTCACCGAGCCAGACGCGTCGGCGCGCGGGCCCCGCGGTCACACGCCGCGAGGCCGCGGCGGTCTCGGCCGGGAGCACCGGCAGCTCGCCGACGACGGCGACGCGCGCGTTGACGATGACGACCTCCTGGCCGGGCGCGCTGTAGGCGTAGAGCTCCTCGTGCCGCTTGTGGAACCGCTCCGCGACCTCCGTCATCAGCCCGGGCGACCCGAGATCCACGCCGTCGAGCGGCACCTCGATCTCGAAGATCTGCTCGCCGTAGCGCATGTCGAGCGACCGGTGCACACGGATCGGCCCGTCGAAGGCGCCGAGGCGCTTGCGCCCGTCGCGCTCGAGCCTCGCGACGAGCCGCCGGAGGCCGGCGGCGGCCATCCGGCCGACCTCGCTGACATGCGAGCGCACGAGCTCGTACCGCAAGTCGGTCGCGAGCATGCCCCAGGCGGAGAGCACCGCGGCGACGGACGGCACCACGACGCGCCGGATCTCGAGGAGGCGCGCGACCTCCGTGACGTGCAGCCCCGCGGCTCCGCCGAACGCCACGAGCGCGAAGCGGCGCGGATCCACGCCGCGGCGCACCGAGACGATCTTGATCCCCTCCGCCATGTTCGTGCTGACGACGCGCGAGACCCCCTCGGCCGCGGTGAGGACGCTCGTGCCGAGCCGCCGCGCGACCTCGGCGAGCGCCCCCTGCGCCGCGGCTGCGTCGAGAGGGATCCGGCCGCCGAGGAAGTTCCCCGGGTCGAGGTAGCCCAGCACCAAGTTGGCGTCTGTCACCGTCGCGCGCGCGCCGCCCTTGGCGTAGCACGCCGGCCCGGGATCGGCCCCCGCGCTCTCCGGGCCCACGTGCAGGATCCGCCCGGGATCCACCCACGCGACGGAGCCGCCCCCAGCGCCCAGCGTGTGGATGTCGAGCGCGGGGAGGGCCACCCTGGCGATGCCGACCCTCTTCTCGCCGGTGAGCTGGGGCTCGCCCCGCTGCAGCAGCGCGATGTCGGTGCTGGTGCCGCCCATGTCGAACGTGATCAGGTTGCCTTCGGCGAGGAGGCGTGCCGCATAGCGGCCGGCCGCGACGCCGCCCGCCGGCCCCGACAGCACGGCGCCGGCGGCGAGGCGCGCCGACTCGCGGACGGGCGCCACGCCGCCGTGGGACTGCATGACCAGGACATCCCCGCGATAGCCCCGCGCGCGAAGCTCCGCCGCGAGGCGCTCGAGGTAGCGTGCGAGCGCCGGCCCGACGTAGGCGTTCACGACGGTGGTCCACACGCGCTCGTACTCCTTGATCTGCGGCAGGACCTCCGACGAGAGCGAGACGTAGGCCTGCGGCAGTCGCCGCGTGACGGCGCGTCCGGTCTCGATCTCGTGCTTCGGGTTACGGTAGGAATGCAGGTAGCAGACCGCGACCGAGTCGACCCCCTCGCGCGCGAGCTTCGCCAGGCAGACGGCGACGGAGCTCCGGCGAAGCGGGACCGCCACCGTGCCGTCGAACCGCAGGCGCTCGCGCACGCCGAGTCGGAGCGCGCGCGGCACGAGGGGCACGGGCGGCGGCATGCGGAGGTTGTACCGGTCGTCCTTCAGGCCCTCGCGCATCTCGATGACGTCGCGGTGGCCCTCGGTCGTCAGGAGCCCGACGCGGGCGCCCTTCCGCTCGAGGAGCGCGTTGGTGGCGACGGTCGTGCCGTGGACGATCGCCTCCGTCCGCGCGAGGAGGTCCGGCAGATCGAGCCCGAGCTCGGACGCGAGGAGACCGAGGCCCTCCATGAGCCCCTCGGAGGGATCCCGCGGCGTGGAGGCGCACTTGGCGATGACGACTCGCCCCGCGCGGTCCACCGCGGCAAGGTCGGTGAAGGTCCCGCCGACGTCGGCGCCGATCCGGTACACGCGCTCAGACCGGTAGGTGGTCGGCGCCGGGCTCCGGCTCCACCTCGAAGGCGTTGAGCGTGCTCGCGATCATTGCGTAGTAGCCCACGGTCGCCGTCAGCTCGACCATGCCCCGGGCGCCGAGCCGCTTGCGGAGCCCCTCGAAGAGTCCGCCCCCGACGCGATGGCCGCCGAGGAGCTCCGTGGCGTACGCGACGATCTCCGCCTCGGCGGGTGTGAGGCCCGCAGGCGCCTGCCGGCCGCGAATCGCGGTGATCGCGTCGAGCCGCACGCCGGCCTTCTCCGCGAGCGGCACGTGCGCGGCCCACTCGTAGCGGCAGTCCATGGCGCGCGCCGTCGCGAGGATTGCGAGCTCGCGCTCGGCGCCGGCGAGCGACGACTCGAAGCGGATGTAGGCGCCGAGGTGGGCCGCGCGCTTGGCCACCTCCGGGCTGTGGAACAGCACCGCGAACGGGCCGGCGACCCGGCCCCGGGTCTCGGCGATCGCGTCGAAGGCCGCGTGGTGCTCCGGCGCCACGTCGTCTCTCTTCGAGATCAGCGGCACGCGCGCCTCAGGCATGGGGCACCTCCGTGACCCACAGCAGATGATGAGCGAAACGACCACGCTCCAAGGCTTGATGCAGCTTCCGGTCCGCGGTCACCATCGGGCACTCTCTAAGAACTGCCAAGGCGAGGTACAGGCTGTCGTCGACCGTGCGCCCGGTGGCGCAGGCGATCTCGAACGCCACGGGCATCATCGGCTGCGAGGCATGCACTTCAAGAGGCACCGCCACCAAGGCATCGAGCACAGCGCCTGCCTCCGAGGCGGTTGCCTCTCGCCGGCGCACACGCTTCCAGAGGACATTGCCCACCTCGGGAAACAGGAGATCCGGCGCCACCAGCCTGTGCTCCGCGCGGAGCAGCCGCAGGGCGGCGTCGTCATGGAGCTCTGGCAAGAACCACTTGATCGCGACGCTGGCGTCGACGACGACGATCACCGCGCCCGGTCTCGACGGATCAGCACGGCGCTATCACTGAACCGCCGGCGACGGAACATCGCGCGGACCCGCTCGATCCGCGCCAGCACGTCGGCGGGACTCGTCGCCGAGGCCTGTTCCAGGACGTCCTTGAGTTCGGCTTGGAGCGAGCGGCGGTGTCGGCGCGCACGCAACTTGAGCTTCTTGATCACCGCAGGGTCCAGTTCCCGGATCAGCACGTGAGGCATGCGCGCCCTCTTTCGCGATTGGCTCTGCTATCAGAATGATAGCATGAGCCCTGTGGCACACCCCGCATCAGTAGAGGGTCCGCTTGAGGCCTTCCTCGCTCTCGCGCTCGTACTCCTCCGCGGTCTTGCCCGCCGGGCGGACCTGGTCGAACAGGACGCGCGCCATCGACGGGAGCGCGGCGCGGTCGAGCCACCGCTCGGGGCTCCAGAGCCCGGAGCGCCGGAAGGCCTTCGGGCAGTGGAAGAAGCACTCCTCCACTTCGACGCCGACGGCGATCAGGGGGCGCTTGTCGTGGGCCCGCATCGACTCGAGGAGCTCGTCGTCGCGGACGATCCATGCGCGCCCGTTCACACGGAGCGTCTCCTCGCGGCCCGGGATGAGGAAGATCGTCCCGACGTGCGGGTTCTGGAGGAGGTTCCGCATCCCGTCCAGTCGCCTGTTGCCCGGTCGGTCCGGGATCACGAGGTGGCGGTCGTCGAGGACGCGGACGAACCCCGGCGCGTCGCCCTTCGGCGAGACGTCGCACCGCCCCTTGGCGCTCGCCGTGGCCAGGAGGAGGAAGGGCGACCGCGCGATGAAAGCGCGGCAGTGCTCGTCGAGGACGGCGACGTCCTTCTTGATCGCCCGGTCGCTCGGCGAGCCCAGCAGGTCCCGTAGCTCGCTCTCGGTCGTCACCACGTGCTTGAACATGCGCCCTCCGTCCTCACCCGCGTCGACTGACGAAACCGTTGTCGAAGTCCGCGGCGCGCGCCGCGCGCGACCGCTTCGACGGCGGGCCGTAGCCGCCGCCGCCCGACGACTCGACGTGGAACACGTCCCCCGGCCTCACGACGATGCCGACTTCCTTGGTCTTGAGGACTCGCGGCGAGCGCCCGCGCGAGAGGAGACGATAGCGGTGCGGGAGCCCGTCCCTGCCGCCGAGCAGGCCGTAGGGAGCATGCCGCACACCGTCGCCGGCGGTGTTGGCGACCGCGGGCTCCTCGCTGTCCACGCGCAGGCGGAGCACGGCGCCGACGCCGCCCCGGTGCCTGCCGTCCCCGCCCGAGTCGGTGCGGAACTCGTGGTGCTCGAACGTGAGCGGGAAGCGCGTCTCGGCCACCTCCACGCTCCCGAACTTGATCCCACCCGCTGCCTGCCCCTCGCCCGCCGTCTCCCAGCCGTCGCCGACGGCGCTCGCGCCCCCGCCCGGGCGCGCGTGGAACATGTGCCAGATGAACGGGCGCTTCGTTCGCGGATCGACACCCTTGATCGCGATGCGGAAGCGCCGCCCCCAGCCCGCGATCGCCCGCTCGGGGCAGGCCGGCGCCAGCGCCTTGATGATCGCCTCGGCGATGTCCTGGGCGCAGTGGTTGGTCGCGAGCGTCACGGGCGCCGGCGGATACGGCCAGACGATCGTGCCCTGCCGCGCGATCACCTTCACGGGGCGGAAGGTCCCCGAGTTCTTCGGCGTCCGCGGCTCGATCAGATAAGCGAACGCCATGTGCACCGCCGACATCGTGTTGGGGAAGGACGAGTTGATGAAGCCCTGCACCTGCCGGTGCGAGTCCGAGAGGTCTACGGTGAGCGCGTCGCCCTTCTTCGTGACCGTCGCGCGGATCCAGATGTCGGTCGTGCCGTGGCCGTCGTCGTCGAGGATCGTCTCACCGTGGTAGACGCCGTCCGTCCAGCTCCGCACGCACTCTCGCGCCTGGCGCTCGGCGCCGTCGAGGATCTCGTCCACCGCGCCGGCGACGGTCTTCGGCCCGTACTCGTCGAGGAGCGCCAGGAGCCGGCGCTCGCCGACGCGGGCGGAGCCGATCATGGCGCGCAGGTCGCCCATGAAGTCGTGCGGGTGGCGCACGTTGGTCGCGACCATCGCGAGGACGTCGTCGCGGAGCTCGCCGGCGTCGTAGAGCTTGAGCGGTGTGATGCGCAGCCCTTCCTGCCAGATCTCCGTCGCCCCCGGGTTGTACGCGCCGTGCGTCGAGCCACCGATGTCCGATTGGTGGGCGCGGTTGACGGACCAGAAGACGACCTCGCCGTCGACGAAGACCGGGACGAACGCCGTGAGGTCCGGGAGGTGGTTGTTGCCGTGATAGGGATCGTTCAGGAGGTACACGTCGCCCGGGCGGATCTTCCCCTGAAAGAAGTCGCGCACCGACTCCACCGCCCACGGGATCGCCCCCACGTGGATGGGTACGTGCTCGGCCTGCGCCACCAGCCGTGCGCTCGCATCGCAGATCGCCGTCGAGAAGTCACGGCTCGAGTTCAGGATCTGCGAGTACGCCGTGCGCAGCATCGCCTCGCCCATCTCCTGCACGATCGCCTCGAAGCGGTGAGTGAGAACGGAGACGGTCACCGGGTCGAGCATGGCCCGTCAAGTGTAGCGCGAAAGCAGCTCCGCGCGGGTCATCCAGAGCCGCCGCGCCCGAGTGTGCGTGGCGCGCCAGACCCGGAGCGGACCCGCCGGGTGGAGTGAGGCCGTGAGGGCGTGCTGGTAGGCGGCCGTCAGGCCGGGCCAGACGATGCCGTCGCGCTCCGCGCGGAAGCCGAGGCGGGAGAGGCCGCGGTGGAAGATCGTGATGGCGCTGAAGGCGCGCACGTCGGCGAGCGGGCCACCGTCGGCGGCGAGCTGCGCCAGCTCGTGGAGCGAGGCCACGAACCAGCGGCGGAACTCGAGGCCGATCGCGAGCGGTGGCTGGCCGTTGACGTGGACGCCGGCGATGCGGGCGTTGTTGACGTGGATGACGCCGATCCGGTCGCCGAGGGCGACGCGCGTGCCGTCGGGGAGCCGGCGCGCCCGCCGGCTCCGCCGGACCTCGAGGCAGAGCGCCGGCCCGACTTGCGCCGGCGGCCGGTCGAGCCCGTGCACCGCGCGATAGGCCCGGTCGTAGAGCAGGACGGCCCAGCGGTACCAGGGGTAAACCCGCGGCCCCGGGCCCGCGACACGCAGACCTGCCATCCTCCAACCCCCTGGCGCCGCGGATGTCCATGCGGCCCCGACTCGCTGAGACTATCCGCCGGGATAGTATCGCTGCCGGCATGCCTCTGCACATCGGTGTCACCACGGACTCGGAAGCGTCACGCTCGCGTAGGACGCGAGCTTCAGCTCGACGTCCACCTGAGGTCGGGCTCGGCGGTCCGTCCGCCGGCGATCGGGCACCAGGCCGGCCGGGTTCCGCCGACGCTCGGCGAGGCGCCGATCCATCAGCACCTCGACTTCGGGGTCGCTCGCGAACGCGGCCTGGAGATCCCGCGCGAGCTCTGGCTTGTCGCGGGCGACGAGAACCAGATGTCGGGGCACCGCGTGTTCCGCTGCACGAGCATCGAGTTGACGCGCGCCGCGTGCGACCTCACGCCGCTGGACGAGCAAACTCCTCAAGCGCTTTTGCAATGGGAGCTCGTACCCATAACAGATGAGCAACGCCGCGGTCTGGACAACCATGAACATCGCGATCACGACAGCCCCAAAGGCGGGCCACGAGCGCACTTCCCATCCCAAGTGAAGGCAGACGCCTCTGACTGCGCGTAGAACTGGGACATGGATCAAGTAGAGGGAGAAGCTGGCCATCCCCAGCCGCTTGAGCCCGGGCCGATTCAGGTGAGCCACGAAAAACCCGCGGCCATAGGCCAGACCGAGGATGAGAAGAACCGCGCCAGGCAGATACAGGAGCCCACCCCACAGTGGCCAGGCCGCGTACGGTCTGTACATGGCCCCAGCGATGATCAGCCCGACACCCGTCGCCTGCGCCAGGCCGGAAACTCCAGCGAGTTTTTGCCCCGACGTCAGAAAGACGCGGGCCAAGAGGACGCCCGCCAGAAAATCCACAAACCTCGAGGGAGCGAACCGGGAAACGAAATAGAGACGCGCCTCGTCGGATTGGCCGTGCCAGAGGAGCAATCCGAGGCCGCACGCATAACCCATGGCCATACCCACTGGCACCCAACGACGGCGGTTCCCCAACGCGAAGAACATGACCACCGGGGCAAGGAGATAAAAGAACCACTCGCAGCTGATGCTCCATGACGGGACGTTCAAGTAACCGGAAAACGCCGGCGTCGAGGACGGCCAGAAGCACTGCAGCAGCAACAGATGGAAGGGCACAGCGCGCCAGTCGAGGGGCAGGTGCGGACTGAAGGTCGCGATAGGCAGCACCAGCAGCAGCGTCAACACGTGAACGGGATAGATTTTCGTCAGCCGATCCCAGACAAAGCGCGTGTAGCTGGCGGCGGAGATGCCGTCCCGGAACACGTCCGCGTAGTTGTACGTCAGGATGAAACCGCTGAGGATAAAAAAGAAAGATACGCCAACATCGGCCGCATTGGAAAACAGACTGCTGACGCTCAGCGCGTTCACCCCCGGGATCGTCAAGACGACGTGATACACATAGACCAAGAGTGCCGCGTAAAACCGGATCCCGGTCAGGCTCGACAGCTCTCCTTTGCGCATCGCCTACCTCGCTCGGAGGTCCGCAAGACGCGCGCTCCGAGCGTCATTGGGCGCTGCCTGCGGCGCAGGGCGAGTGAATAGTCCGCGCGCAGTCATTGGCGCGCAGACACCACGAGGCACGGGATGCGCTCGTGTCAGTCACCGCGACGAGCCGCGGCTATGTCGGTGAAACGGGCCTAGGAGGCGGGAGGCGCGCGGGTGTCGTGCGAGAACGAAGAGGGGCCAGGGAGAGGGTCTTCGTGGCGATCCAGGACCAGACCAATGACAGTTGCAACTGCCGTCGCATCGAAGCTTGGCTGAACAGATGAGACAGCCGGGCAACACCAGGTGAGATGCAGGATGACATCGTCGAAGTCCGCGTCGTCCCAGAAGCCCCCGAGCCAGCTCGGATCCGGCGGGCTCGCGAAGGCCATCGGACTGAGGACGAAGAGCAGGCCGATGAGGACCACCACGAGCAACCAACGCATCTTCATCGGCCTATCTGCAAATGGAACCGGCGCTCGAAAACGTCGCATAGGATATCCGCTGCGTGCGGGTAGCGTAGATAAGCGTGTCAGTATGGTCAAGCACGAGAGGTGCCGGTGCCGAAAGTCTCTGCACACCCCAACGCCTTGATGCTCCCGGGCCACTCGAAGATCCGGCTGGCAGCTCAGAGCCTGCCCCCCTGTCGCGCGAGCTCTGGGTTGTCGCGGGTGGGCATCGCGCGTTCCGCTGCACGGGCATCGAGTTCACGCGCGCCGCGTGCGACCTCACGCCGCCGGACGAGCAAACTCCTCAAACGCTTTTGCAATGGGAGCTCGTACCCATAACAGATGAGCAACGCCGCCGTCTGGACGACCATGAACATTGCTATGACGACAGCCCACGAGGCGGGCCACGAGCGAACTGCCCATCCCAAGTGAAGGCAGACGCCTCTTACTCCGCGTAGAAGCGGGACATGGATCAAGTAGAGGGAGAAGCTGGCCATCCCCAGCCGCTTGAGCCAGGGCCGATTCAGGTGAGCCACGAAAAGCCCGCGGCCATAGGCCAGACCGAGGACGAGAAGAACCGCGCCAGGCAAATACAGCAACCCTCCCCACAACGGCCAAGCCGCGTACGGTCTGTACATGGCAGCAACGATGAGCAGCCCGATACCCGTCGCCTGCGCCGGGCCTGAAACTCCCGCGAGTTTTTGCCCCGACGACGTCAGAAAGACGCGGGCCAAGAGGACACCCGCCGAAAAATCCACAAACCTCGAGGGAGCGAACCAGGAAACGAAGTAGAAACGAGCCTCGTCGGATTGGCCGTGCCAGAGGAGCAAGCCGAGGCCGCACGCATAACCCATGGCCATACCCACTGGCACCCAACGACGGCGGTTCCCCAACGCGAAGAACATGACCACCGGGGCAAGGAGATAGAAGAACCACTCGCAGCTGATGCTCCATGACGGGACGTTCAAATACTTCGAGAACGCCGGTGACGCGGACGGCCAGAAACATTGCAGCAGCAAGAGATGGAAGGGCACCGCGCGCCAGTCGAGGGGCAGGTGCGGGCTGAAGGTCGCGATGGGCAGCACCAGCAGCAGCGTCAAGAAGTGAACGGGATAGATCTTCGTCAGCCGATCCCAGACGAACCGCTTGTAGCCGGCGGCGGAGACGCCGTCCCGGAACACATCCGCGTAGTTGTACGTCAGGATGAATCCGCTGAGGACAAAAAAGAGGGACACGCTGCCGACGCCCAGATTGAAAAACAGGCTTTCGCCCGTCAACGCCTCCATCCCGGGGATCACGGTCACGTGAGCCAAATAGACGGGGAGCGCCGCGTAAAACCGGATCCCGGTCAGGCCTGACAGTTCTACCTTCCGCATGGCGCCGCCACCCTACGCGGAGCGTCATCCAAAACCCCGCGAAATGAATTCGGGTGAAGCCCTGAAGTTGCATGAAGAAACTCCCGTAGCCGGCTCGCGAAGGGTGCGGCCCGCGACTTGCGTCGCGGCCGCCCCGACGCCATCATAGTCGGGCTTCATGAGCCTGCCCAGGACGGCGAGCGCGGTCATCATCGGCGGCGGCGTGGTCGGCTGCTCGATCGCCTACCACCTGGCCCGCCGTGGGCTGCACGACGTCGTCGTCCTCGAGCGCGAGACCGTCGGCTCGGGGACGACCAGCAAGGCCGCGGGCGGTATTCGCGTCCAATTCTCGAGCGAGACCGAGATCCGCTTCTCGCTCGAGAGCATCAGGGTCTTCGAGCGGTTCCAGGAGGAGTTCGGCGTCGACCCGGGCTACAGGAAGATCGGCTACCTCTATCTCCTCTCCGAGGAGCGGCACCTCCGGGAGTTCGAGCAGCGGATCGCGCTCCAGCGGACGCTGGGCGCCGACGTCCGCGTCCTCACGCCCGCCGACGCGCAGAAGCTCGTCCCCGCCCTCCGCGTGGACGACCTGATCGCGGCGGTCTGGGGGCCCCAGGACGGCATGGCCGGCCCCGCCGAGGTGACGAACGGGTTCGCGCGCCGCGCGCGCGACCTCGGCGCGACGATCGTCGAGGGGGTCGCGGTGACGGCGCTCGAGCGATCGAACGGGCAGGTCACGGGCGTGAAGACGTCCCAAGGCGCGGTCTCCACGCCCATCGTCGTCAATGCCGCGGGGCCCGCGGCGGCTCGCGTCGGACGGCTCGCCGGGCTGGAGCTTCCGGTGCACCCGCGGCGGCGCCACATCTTCTTCACCGAGCCCTTCCCCGAGATTCCGGGCCCGGTGCCCCTCACGAGTGACGTGACGAGCGGCTTCTATTTCCGGAAAGAGATGGAGCAGATGCTGCTGAGCCCCGGCGATGTCGAGGACATCGGCGACGACCTGAACGTTCCGATGGACTGGGGCAAGGTCGAAGAGTTGGTGCCGAAGGCGATCCAGCGCCTGCCGATCATCGAGCGCGCGCGGATCGCCGGCGGCTGGGCGGGCCTCCGGCCGCTCACGCCCGACGACCACGCGATCATCGGCTGGGCGCCGGGCGTCGCGGGCTTCTTCCTCGCCGTCGGTTTCGGCGGTCACGGCTTCCAGCACTCGCCCGCCACCGGCCGTTACGTCGCCGAGTGGCTCCTGGACGGTCAGCCCTCCCTCGACCTCGCGTTCTTCGCGCCCGAGCGCTTCACACGATCTCCATGACCGACGGAGGAAGCACCATGAGACGACGCACCGGAGTGGTCCTCGGCCTCGCGCTGGCCCTTGGCGCCGGAGCCGCATGGGCGCAGCAGAAGAACCTCACCTGGACGGCCGGCCAGCTCGGCGGCGGCTGGTACGCGCAGGCGGGCGGCTTCGTCGAGCTCGTCAAGAGCAAGGACCCGAGCTTCAACATCAAGGTCGTGCCGGGCGCCGGGATCCAGAACATGACCAAGCTCCAGCAGGGCGAGACCGAGATCGCCTGGGGGTTGCCGCCGTTCATCGCCGCCTCGTACAACGGCCAGGACCCGTACCCGGACAAGCACGCGGACATGCGGCTCGTCATGAACGGGCTCGGCTACGTCCACGTGCAGTTCTGCGTCGCCGACGACGTCCCCGCCAGGTCGATCCGCGAGGTGTTCGAGAAGAAGCTGCCGCTCAAGATCGGTACGACGCCGCCGGGCGGCTCCGACGAGTGGGTGCTGAGGAAGATCTTCGAGTTCTACAGGACCACCTACAACGACGTGCGCGGTCGCGGCGGCAAGGTCGTCCTCGTCTCCTACACGGACCTCGTGACCCAGTTTCGCGACCGGAACCTCGACGTCCTCGTGCCCAACCTCGCGGTGCCGGGCGCCGCGATCCAGGAAGCCTCGCTCGGCCGCAAGATGCGGATCCTCCCGATGGACGACGACCTCCTGAAGTACCTCGAGGGGTTCGGCCTCGCGCGCGGCGTGGTGCCGGCGGGCAGCTACAAGGACGTCGTCAACAACATGCAGGCCATCCCGACGATCACGATGGCCAACACGATCGTCGCCAACGCGAAGGTGCCCGAGGGGCCCGTGTACGAGTTCACGAAGATCCTCCTCGGCGACCTCGAGGCCGTCCGCAAGGTCCACCCCGCCTTCAAGGACTTCAACCCGAAGGACGCCGTGCGGCTCGCCAACGTCCCGCTCCATCCGGGGGCCGCGAGGGCGTACAAGGAAGCGGGTCTCCTCAACTGAGAAAGCTCGGCGGGCCCGTGGGCTGGGCGGTCGGCGGCTGGGCCGCCGCCGCCGCCCTGTTCCACATCTGGACCGCGTACGCCGGCGTCTGGGAGCCGCGCGAGATGCGCGCGACCCACCTCCTGTTCCTCCTTCCGCTCGCCTTCCTCCTCTTCCCGGCCACCGGGCGCTCGCCAACGGACCGCGTCACCCGGTGGGACTGGGCGGGGGTCGCGCTCTCGATCGTGCCGTGCGCGTACGTCCTCGCGAACGTCCACGCCCTCACCGAGCGCTGGGAGGGCGTCCACCCGGTCACGCTGTCCCACGTGCTCATGGGGACGCTCATGGTCGCCATGGTGCTCGAGGCGTCGCGACGCGCCGTGGGCTTCTGGTTCTTCGTCACCACGCTCGCCTTCATCGCGTTTCTCGTGGCGGCGCCGTGGCTCCCCGGCTTCCTCAAGTCACCGCGCGCCTACAGTTACCCCCGGCTGATCGAGATGTTCTTCCTCTACGCCGACGAGGGCGTCCTCGGCTCGCTCACCGGGATCTCGTCGAACATCCTGATGATCTTCATCCTCTTCGCCTCGTTCATGCTCCACTCGGGCGTGGGGCAGTTCTTCATGGACATCTCGGTGGCACTGGCGGGTCGCTTCCGCGGCGGCCCCGCGAAGGTCGCCGTCCTCTCCTCCGGGCTCTACGGCACCATCAGCGGCTCGTCGGTTGCCGACTGCTATGCGACGGGCAGCTTCACCATCCCCCTCATGAAGCGGATCGGCTACAAGCCCGAGATCGCGGGGGCGATCGAGGCGTGCGCCTCGTGCGGCGGGCCCCTCATGCCGCCGATCATGGGCGCGGGCGCGTTCATCATGGCGGAGCTGACGGGCGTGCCCTATTCCAAGATCATCGTCGCCGCCGCGCTGCCGGCCGTCCTCTATTACGTCGGGATCATGGCGACCGTCCACTGGGAGGCGATCAAGCAGCGCATCGGCACGATGACGGCCGAGGTGCCTTCCCTCACGACGCTCCTGCGGCGCGCCCTCCTCTTCATGCCGTTCGTCATCGTCGTCTACTTCCTGGAGGTGGGGTACTCTCCGTCCAAGGCCGCGCTCTACAGCCTGCTCTCCGCGGTCGTCGTCTCGTGGTTCGCGGGCGAGCAGCCGATGACGCCCAGGCGAATCTTCGACACGATGGGCGAGGCGATGCGCTCGGGCGTGATTGTCGCGACGGTGCTCGCGGCCTCGGGCCTCATCGTCGCCTCGATGAGCCGCACCGGCTTCGCCCTCGCCTTCTCGAGCACGATCATCAACCTCTCGGGCGGCTACCTGATCATCGCGCTCATCCTGATCTTCGCCGTCGTCTCGGTGCTCGGCACCGGGATCCCGACGACGCCGTCCTACATCCTGGCCGTCACGGTCGGCGGCGCGGCGCTCCAGCGCCTCGGCGTGGACATCCTCGCCGCCCACCTCTTCGTCTTCTACTATGCCGTCCTGGCCGACGTGACGCCGCCCGTCGCCGTGACGGCCTTCGCGGGCGCCCAGATGGCGGGCTCGGATCCGATGCGGACGGGCTGGCAGGCCTCGCGTATCGCGATCAGCGGGTTCCTGGCGCCGTTCCTGTTCGTCTACCAGCCGGCGCTGCTCATGGAGGGCAGCCTCCCGGAGATCGTGATCCTCTTCGCCTCGGCGGTCGTCGGTATCTCGGCGCTCTCGGCCGCGGCAGCGGGCTACATGTTCCGGAAGCTCGGCTGGCCCCAGCGCGCGCTCCTGATTGCCGTCTCGCTCGCGGCGATCAGCCCGCACCCGGCCGTCTCGGTCGTCACCAGCCTGGCGCTCGTCGCGTTCGGGGCGTGGGACTGGTCGCGCGCGCGGCGTGAGGCGGCGCGGCCGGTGCGCGCGGCCGCGGCGGGCTGAAGCGGGCCGCCGTGATTCCGGCCTCGCAGGGCTTTACGTGGTGGTGATGTTCTATCGAAGAACAGCCGGATCGGAATCGACGTATGCGTGCTGGAGTGTCCCGCTCACGCTGAACTCGCACCAGACCTCACGGCGCACGTACGCCCCGACCCGATTCTGGGCGTCGACGTACCCGGCCAGCACCGACGGCCCGGACGGCCACAGGGTGAATCGCGCGGTGTCTGGGGCGAACAGCGAGCTCGTGAGCGTGCCCGTGCACAGCTGCTTCTGATCGCCCGTTGCGGCGTCGCGCGATTCCCCGCGCGGGGTCCGCAAGGCCTGCTGGTTCAGCGGCGTGCACCCACCTCCGGTCTGCCCGCCAGCGTCGCGGTAGGAGACATTTCCCTGCGGGTCCACGCACCGCAACGCCTGCGCCTCGGCGAGGCCACACCAGAAGAGGCCTGCGAGGATGAGAGCGCTCAGGCCGACTACCTTCCGCGGGCTCGGGATCAACATGCTCACATGCAGGGGCAAGTTGGATGCCATAGGCGGTTCGGTTGGAGCGCTTCCAGAAAGGGACGTATTTTCCGGAGGCTACGTCCGGCCGATGCAACTGCTGATCGGCGTATGTGGCCCAGTCGCGATTCCGGCCGGCAAGATCCCGTACGCAGGATCGGTCAGGACCTTACCGCAGCCTTCTCAGCCGCGCCCGAGTCGGCGCAGCAGATTCAGGGATCCACCGCACATGAGATCGGGGATTCACCCGATTTCGCTCTCAGCCTTTCTCTCTCAGGGTTTCTAGTGACGTTCGAGGCACGAGGGGGAGCGGCGCAATCGACGACGCGCACACCGAGCACCCCGTATGGGACGGGCAAGCGCGAGTGCGCACCGAGGGACCGCGGGGAGGGTCAGCATGCGTCACGCAGGTTCGTATCGTCCAGGTGTAGTCGCAGCCGCTTCGATGGTGGTGGCTCTTCTGACATGGCCAATGGACGGCGAAGCCCAAACCGTCACTGGGACGGCGAGAGCGGTGCAGGCGACCGTGTCCAGCCCTCTCGGAGGAACGACGACAGTGCTCGCCGACACAGGGGCGCTTGGAGGACCCAGCGACGCTCTTCATGCGTCGGCGCTCACGGGCAACGTCCCCTCACTGCTCACAGGGAAGGCCCTTCACGCGACCGCGATCGGCTTGTCTGATCGGGTTGCCTCGGAGGCCTCGCTCGGGGCCTTGGCCTTGAGCGTCGCCGGGACCACGATCGGCGCGGATGCTGTCATGGCCCGAGCCCTGGCCGTCCTGGGCGGCACGGGCGTCGGCGTCTCGGACATCGCCAACCTCTCGATCAACGGCGTGCCCATCCCCGTCAGTGGCGGCCCGAACCAGACCATCTTCATTCCTGGAGGCCGGGTGGTGATCAACGAGCAGCGAACCTCACCGACCAGCACCGTCGTGAATGCGCTTCATGTCATCGTCTACGGCGTCGCGGACGTGGTCATCGGGTCTGCGACCGCCGGAATTCACTAACTTGCCGCCCTGCATGCGACGGGAGAGAAAACGATGCGCAGAATGATCGGCCTACTCGCAGCAGCGGCGGTGGTGCTCACTGGAAGGATCGCGGGTGCTCAGCTGCCGCCGACGCCGTGCGACTTCGTGACGGGCGGCGGATACATCGTCACGACGGCAAACGGCATACACGACGCCGCCAAGGCGAACTTCGCCATCGCTGGCTCGTGCAAGCCAGGAGGAGACGGACACACGTTGTGGGGTCATCTGGAGTACACCGACCACGACTTCACGACCGCCACCGTCAACAAACTGAGCGTTCACTGGACCGACGTCACGGGGTATTTCTTCTGCGGCGACACAGCGTGCACCATGTTCGTCGACCCGCCGGGCAAGCCGACGGGTACCCGTCTGATTTGTGGCACGGCGAGGACCAACCTGCCCTCCCCGGACGCTACCGTTAACTGGGCCGTCAAGGTCACGGACAACGCCGAACCAGGCACGAATGACACGTTCATGATCAATGTGCTTGGCGGAATGCTCGACTATACGAGCGGAGACCAGACGCTGGCCGGTGGCAACATCCAGCTCCATAAGCCGAACAACTCGGGGTTCTTCAGCAGTGTGCCGACTCCATTGAATTGCGCCGCCTTCCCGGTGACTCCACCGGCCGGGTGCAGCTCCGATACTGATTGTTCTACCGGGCAGATATGCACCACCGCCGGGGTTTGTGAGCAATGTCCATTTGGGACGACACCCGACCCCACCATGCCTGGGACATGCTGTATAGAGACCTTCCCTGGGTCCGGGGTGTGTACCGACTAACCCCCCTGCGTGACTGACGTCCGCGGCTGCCCCCGGGATGTTCGCGACGAACACCCCGGGGGCAGGCTGCGTCCTACGGCCACGCGCTCTCCTTCGGCGAGCTCGACGCGGCGAGCGATCGCTTCGCGGGCGGCTCGCGGCGCGCGCCTGAGTTCCTCGAGCCGCCACACGCGTGCGCCGACACGGAGGCTTTGCGATCCGCTTTCTTTCTGCGCTTCCGAAGACGGCCTCCGGTAAAATTCTCACAAGATCCCTCCGCGATCAGGCGCGGAGCGGGTGAATACGCGTTCTTGGCGGGGCGTCTACCCTCTGACGGCACGGACGGTGCCGACACACAACCCCTATAGGGAGGAGAACGAATGAAGCGGTTCCTGATCACGACCTTGACCCTTTTGTTCGCCGTCGGCGCCGTGGCCGCCTCCGCCGTCTGGGCCCAGGCCCCGACGACCCCGCCGGCGAAGACGGACACCGCCAAGCCGGAGGAGAAGACCGAGAAGAAGCCCCACAAGAAGATGGAGAAGAAGGCCGAGAAGAAGGGCGAGATGAAGAAGGCCGAGAAGAAGCCGGCCACCAAGGAAGCCAAGAAGGAGCCCGAGAAGAAGGCCGAGGAGAAGAAGTAGCGCCTTCCGGAAATCCACCAGGGCGCCGGGTCACCTGAGCCCGGCGCCCGCGGCGTTTTAGCGCTCCGTCTGGTCCCTGCGCGGCGCGTACGTGAACGGCCCCTCGGGCGACCGCCCTTCCGCGAACCGCTTGAGGCCGAAGGGCTCGATGTCCACGGTCTTGGCCCGTCCGTCCAGGATCAGCTCCGCCAGGCACATTCCCACCGCGGGCGCGATCTTGAACCCCGAGCCGCTGAACGCCGTCGCCAGGTAGAGCCCGTCCACCCCGTCCACGCGCCCGAGGATCGCGTGTCGGTCGCGGCTATAGCAGTCGAAGGCGCGGTAGCCGCGCGCGAGTGTCGCCCCCTCCATCGCCGGGATGCGACGGGTCAGGATCTGGGCGCCCACCGCCGGCGCCTCGGCCGGGAGGGACAGCGGCCCGTCGGGGTCGAGGTCCCAGTCCTGGCACGGCACGCCGACGATCGTGAGGATCCCGCTCTCCGGCCTGAAATAGCTCCCCTGGACATTGTCGATGAAAATCACGTGCGGCCGCGCGAGCTCCGCCGGACGCGTGACCACGACGGTGTCGATCCCCTTGACGCGCGCGGGGAGCTCGAGCCCGATCTCGCGGCAGAGCCGCGGCGCCCACGCCCCCGCGGCGACGACGACGGCCCCGGCGTCGATCCGGCCCGTGCTCGTCTCCACGCCGGTCACCCGGCTCTCGCGGCGCAGGATCTTGGTCACGGGCGTCCATTGGAGGAGCTTCGCGCCGAGCTCCGTGGCGCGGCGCCGGAGCCCCTCGACGGTGTCGGCCGGGTTGGCGTAGCCGCTCTCGGGCTCGTACGCCGCGGCGCCGATGTCGTCCACGTTCGCGTGGGGCTCGAGGCCCCTGAGCTCCCCCGGCGAGAGCGCGACCGTGTTGATCCCGATCCGCCGCAGCATCTC
>Ga0209266_1000025_pt1 | contig 135228 bp, 139 predicted proteins | sample GraSoiAngelo_132_FD_185889 | JGI IMG/M metagenome (GOLD analysis project Ga0209266, IMG submission 185889) | Grasslands soil microbial communities from the Angelo Coastal Reserve, California, USA - 14_0929_02_40cm (SPAdes) (version 2) | ecosystem: Environmental > Terrestrial > Soil >...
TCTGGCTCATTGTCGCGGCGGCTGCGTTTGGGGTCGGGGCGACCTCCCTGGCGAGTTCCGCAGACCAGCAGCGTTACGCTAAAGTGATTCTGCTGGTTCTGGGCTCCGTCCTTCAGTCAGTGGCGGTTTCGTTCGCGTGGTACGGTCAGCAACTCTTGCTTCAGCAAGCAAATTCAGTACCTGTGGTCGAATCTCGGATGAGCCGGAACAAGGTCTTGACCATCCGAAATGTTGGGCGCGTCGATGTCGAGGACGTGGAGATTGAGGCAACGCAATATGTACTGCGAGCGAACCGGGACGCCCATGGACATTCTCTGATGATAGGAATCGAAAGTTTCTCTAGGATTGGGAAGATTCCGCAGCCCTATATTCGGATCGCTGTCGGAGACCACATCGACATAAATCTGCTTGATCGGTTTGAGAACAAAGAGTTCATGCCCTTCTATGAGGGGTTCCCAGCAGTTGACGAAAAGAAGATCCTTCAACAGTACTGTCTGAGAATTAAGTTTCGTAATGCCACGACGAAAAAGCGCGAGATTGACTATCTCATCACGCCTGCGGTGAGACAAGCGCCGCCGATGTTCGAGAACTTCGAAGGCTCACCGGTTGGTGTCGGAGGCGGCTACGAGTCGTCTATGGCGTTGTTCCGTGTAAAACGGCTGATACGCGAACATCAAGGGGAGCTATACGACGACAACCCTCAGGCGCGTTACTGGAACTAGCAGCAGCGTCGAGGGGCGCGGCACCGGGCACTTCATCGCGACCCGTACGACGAGTAGACTTCGTGGAAGCCCTCGCCCCAGTGCCACGACTCGATCTGCTGGATCTCGCGTGCGTCGAGCTTCTCCCGCGAGATGATGAAGCCGAACACGTCCGAACCTTTGATGGTCTCGGGATCGTAGAGATACAGTCGGTGCTCACGGGCGAGCGCCTGCAGCAGCCGCTCGGGGAATTCCGGGTCCAGTCTGTCGAGCGGCGGGTCGATGCCGAACGGCTTGCAGAGCGCGACGATCTGAGGTCTGGGATCATTTCTGTGATCCCACGCCACCATGACGTACGTCTTCGTATGCAGCACCTCGCGCCAGCGTTCCATCACGTAGGCTCGCGCCGTTGGGCGAGCGCCCGCTCGTACGTCTCCCTGAACTCGCGCCCGAGTTGATCCTCGCGCTCCTGGCGGCGCTCCTGCGGAGTGAGCTTCCTCAGACGCCAGCCGAGTGGCTCGACTTCGTACGCGCGTTTGCACGACGCGCAACGCGCGGCGAGGATCAGGGCGTCGTACGACGGACGTGGCCTCCTCTCGAATCTGCTGCCCATGGGCGGCGCGAGCCGGTTGTCCTCGCCGCACGCCGGACATCGCCTCGACGTTCATCTCAGCATCGTCAGGGATTTCCCCTCATGTGTTTACAGGGTTCTCCTCATTTTCGGCGCGCAATTAGAGGACTAACCCTCGTGGGGAAACCCTGACCGAGCGCGAAGGGAGGCGGTAGCGGCGACGATTCCTTGGCTGCGTTCGTCGGGACACGAACAACAGCGAGCAAGAAGGAGTCCGACTGGCATGAAACGGAGTCTGATCGTAGCGCTCATGCTTACGCTGTCCGCGTTTTCCGCCGAAAGGGCGAGTGCGCAAACGGTGTCGGCGCAGGGGTCTGGAACCGTAGGTGGTTCATCCGATTGCTTCACCTGTGTTCCGCCGGTCATAAGCTTTGGCGGTAAGGGTGTGAGCTTCAGCTTCAGCTTTAGCGGATCCTGCCCGCTGACGGGATGTGGCTCTGCGGTTACAGTCATGGGCACGTTTAACGCAGTTGACAGGGAAACGAACATCAGCCTCGCGTATTCGGGTCCAGGGGTGATATCCCCCCAAAACCACACCCTCTGTGTGCCCGGGGTCGACCCGTGCCTCCTCACGACACCTGACGGGTCCACACTGGAAGGCGTGTGTTTCATCTGCGCGGTAGACAACTCGTCCAATGGCCGGGCTGATCAAATAATCTTCTCTGGCTTTGCCGGAAACGGCGACATCGGTGGGTGCGCGGCTATCTTCTGCCCCCCAATGGCGAGTGGGAACATGCACATTGACTGACGCGCGTAGCATGCGAGGCTAAGCGCGTACCGCCTGCCGCCGCTCGACGGACGGGCCGGGCAGATCACCGCTCGGCCCGGTTTTTAAATTCTTTTGGTACGGTGACAAACCGCCGGTACGATACATGATGGAGCCGGGCCGGTGACAGGTCTCGCAATCACCTGCCAATCTAGATGCGCCCTACCGGTCCCGGCTCCGTCACATGAAAAGCGAACTGATTCCTCTCATGGCCGAGATACGCAACTGGCTGGCTGGCAGTTATGGTCCGCTTCCTGCCGGAGTCACTCTGCTCATCAAGCCAGCAGAGTTCGAGACTGCGGTGCTCGGCAGCCTCTCCGACGAAGAAGTCGCGAGGCGCGAAAGAATACTTCTCGGCGAGGCGCGCAGGGTGATCAATCAACTAGCTCTGCTTCCGAGCGAAGCGCGTCTCGTGAATAACCTCACCTCATTCTCTTCGACTCTCGGCGATAAGCTGAAGGTGCTTCAGAGGTAGGCGCGCCGCCGCTTGCAGAGTTGCGCTCCAGTGAGGGTGCGGTGGAGCATCAGCACGGCGGCGAGCCGAGCGATCGCCGACTCGCGCTCGATCACTAGGGTCGCGGCACTCTCCTTGGCAGCCCGGAGCACCTCCGGACGGTCACGCGTCGGCGTATCGCGCGAGAGGAGCCACCGTGCGACCTCTTCGTCCGTGTCGTCCGCGTCGAGGGCGACTTGACCGAAGGCGCGGCGCTCGGCGGCGGGGCCTGCCAGGGAGAAGATGGCCTCGCGGTGGAGTCGGTCGCGCATCGCGAACGAGAAGTCACGCGTGAGGTCGCCGATCACCTCGATCTCCGTCACGCCCAAGCGCCACTTCTGATAGAACGTGTCGTACGTGGGCTCGATCGTCACCCGTGTGACAACGAGGCCGAGCGCGTGCGCGGCGACGGCGTGCCCGGCTTCGTGCAGCGCGATCAGGCGAGCATCGCGCACTAACGGCGACGGCGCACGGCGAGCGCGGCCCTGTAGCGCCACCAGAATTCCTGCGCGGCCTCGCTCTCCCTCTCGCGGAGTATCTGTCGGCGTCGCTCGCGGCGGCTGAGCTTGATCACGCGCCAGCCTGGCGGTGGCGCTAGCTCGTGGACCCGATCGCAGGCGAGGCAACGGACGAGGAGCGCGCGACCGCCGGGGACGTCGCGATGTCGGAGCACTTGCCCTTCGACGGGGACAACGTCGTCGTCCGAGTTCATCAAGTTCTCGTGTTCACGTCGGCAGCGGGCACGAGCGCCGCCTCAGCTTCGCGGCGTAGCTTTCGCGAAACGCGATTGCGATGTCGGAGCGGAACGCCTCGTCGAGCCGATCGAATTCGCGCTCGACCTGGCTCTTTCTCACGAACTTGTGACCGCGAGGAGGCAGGATCGTGTTCGTCTCGCCGCACGCCGCGCACGCGTGCTGCATCGCGGCTTCGCCCTCCTCTTCGCCGCCCTCGATGGGCTCAAGGGCGTCCGCGCTGTCGTCGCCATCCTGGTCGTCGAGAGGGGTCATCCCGAGTTCGCGTCGCTTCGTGTTCATGAACGTCCTCCCTTTTACGAGATGAGTTTGTCGAGATTGATCGGGTACGCGCGCGGCGGCTCGAAGGCGACGATGCGCACTATGACAGACGGGTAGACGGTCGTCACGCGAGAGCCTGGAATTGCGAGCAGCGCCTCGCTCGGGTCGGCCTGCGCTCGGTCGCCGCCGTACGCGACGGCGAGGGCCTGCACCGCAGCACGCAGGTGGCCTTCAGTGATCGCGTGCTCCAGCTTCCACACGGCGCTCACCCGAGCGCCTTCGTCGATGATGACGGTTGGGGGCCATCCGTGCGAGGGCGAGCGCGTGAAGCTCTCGATGGCCCGCTCTGCCTCGCCGTCGAGCAGTCGCGATCTGGGCTCGCTCTGCCGCTGGCCCGCGAGCCCGAGCGTCTTCGAGCACCAGAGGACGGAGCACGACATCATCGGCGACGGCGTGACGGGTCGTGCCCACGAGCACGGGCTGAAGTACGCGTCGCTCGGATGCGCGGCGACGAAGTTGTCGACGCCATCGCGCTGGCCTGGGAGCCCGCCCCAGCGCCCCCCGAGTGGCTGGAAGTATCGCTCGCTCTCGTCGCAAACGAGCTTGAGATACCCGCCCGCTGCTGGCGGAACGACGAGCGAGATCACGTCTTCGATCGACACGGTGGTCGTCTGCGTCTCAGCCATGTGTGTCCTCCCTCGTTTGATCGTACGGCATTCTGGGGCGTGCTATCACTCTCCGACGCTCCCTGCGAGCGGGAAAGCGCGCCCAGAGACGCGAGGGGAGCGTCCGACGTCTTCGAGTACCCCTTGAGCGCTCGCACGTCTCAGGGGTGCTCCTGCGCGCCCTGACGCTCCCCAGTCTGGGCAAAGGTCGGTCAATGCGCTCGAGGATCGCCTTGTCCCGCACGAGGTTAGCCGCGCGCTCAGAACGCGCAATTCTCTGCGCTTCCGCACCCCGAGCGTGATCCGATCGCGAGTTGACGAGACATCGCCAGCGAGCGCGATCGCGAAGAAGCCCGTGCTCGACCCGGCGTCTCCCTTTGACCGTGTTTTGACCAAACCATCGGTCGCCATGGGTCGGCATGGTCTTCCGACCTCTCTTGAGGTAGATTGCAAGCGTTTGAAAACGCTCGATGGCGACTCATGGCGCAGGGCCAGTCGGTGTCGTCTCTCGAATCGACGATTCAGCGCGATGTGAGCCGCGCGGCGGAGAACATCCGAGCGAGGTGGAGGGGTGTCATGGCGCGATTGACGCGCAGGGAATTCCTCAGGACGTCGGCGTCCGGCGCCGGGCTCGCCCTGCTCGCCGCGGGATGCGGGCCGGCGATCAAGGGCGACTTTGCGCCCAAAGCGGGCCGCCGCGTCGTCGTGATCGGCGGCGGCTGGGGCGGCGCGACGGCCGCGAAGTACCTGAGGCTGGCCGACGCCTCGATCGAGGTCGTCCTGCTCGAGCCCAACCGACAGTTCGTGTCGTGCCCCTTCTCGAACCTCGTCCTCTCCGGGGTCCGTTCGATCGACGGCCTCACCTTCGGCTACGGCGGTCTCCGGAGTCACGGCGTCAGGGTCTACCACGAAGCGGCGAGCGCGATCGAGCCCGACGTGCGGCGCGTCCGGGTCGGCGAGGGCTACCTCGAGTACGACCGGCTCATCGTCTCGCCGGGCGTCGAGTTCCAGTGGGAACAGGTCGACGGGCTCGCCGCGGCCCAGGACCGCGTGCTCCACGCGTGGAAGGCCGGTCCCCAGACGGTCGAGCTCGCCCGGCAGCTCGCGGCGATGCCGGACGGCGGCGTCTTCGTGCTGACGGTGCCGCCCGTCGCCTACCGCTGCCCGCCCGGCCCGTACGAGCGCGCGTGTCAGGTGGCGTGGTCCTTGAAGACGAAGAAGCCCAGGTCGAAGCTCGTCGTGCTCGACGCGAACGCGAACGTCGTCTCGAAGGCCGCCCTCTTCCGCGCCGCGTGGAAGGACTATCCGAACCTCGAGTACCGCGCCTCGAACAAGGTCGTGAAGGTGGATCCCTCCACGCGCGAGGTGACCACCGAATTCGGCGACCGGGTGAAGTACGACGTCATCAATCTGATCCCGCCCCAGCGCGCCGGGACCATCGCGGTCCAGGCGGACCTGGTCGGTGCGGACAAGCGCTGGTGCGAGGTCAACCACCTGACCTACGAGTCGGTGAAGCACAAGAACGTCCACGTCGTCGGCGACTCGACCATCGGGCTGCCGGTGCCCAAGTCCGGCAACATCGCCAACGCCATGGGCAAGATCTGCGCCGTCGCGGTCGTCCATCTGCTGAACGGCAAGGAACCGCCGGCGATGGCGCCGGGCAACACCTGCTACAGCTGGGTCAACGACCACGAGGCGATCGCGGTCGTCAACGCGTACAAGATCGAGGGCGGCAAGGTCGTCCAGATCGAGCAGAAGCTCACGCCCGGCCAGTCGGCCCAGTGGGCTCAGAACGCAGTCGGCTGGGCGACCAGCGTCTGGCAGGACATGCTCGCGTAGGCGAGGGTCGGAGTCAGCCTCGGAGGGGCCCTCGAGGCCCCCTCCGACCGGGAGGAGGGAGCGCCCGATGCGAACGATCTTCCGCCTCATCGGAGGCTCGCTGAGCCTCAGCGTCGTGCTCGCGAGCGGACCCGCCGCGGCGGGACCGCTCGACGCGCCCGGCGCCGCCAAGGCGCTCGCCTGCAGCGCCTGTCACGGCCTGGGCGGCCAGAGCCCGTCCAACATGATGCCGATCATCGCGGGGATCGCGCCCTGGTATTTCAAGAAGGCGATCGAGGACTACGCCGCGGGCCGGCGGCCGTCACCCGAGATGGAGCCCTACGCGAAGTACGTGCTCGAGGCCGGCGTCGACGACCTCGCCTCCTACTTCGCGAGCCAGCCGCGCCAGCCCACGGCGGTCAGGGTCGACGCCGGCGTCGTCGAGCGGGGCCGCGTCGCGTCCCAGCAGTGTGTCGTCTGCCACGTGGAGTCCGGGAAGGGCGATCCCGCGAAGGGGATTCCCGACCTGCGCGGGCAGCCCCCCGGATATCTCGCAAACCAGATGCTCCTGTTCAAGGCGGACCGGCGGAACCCGGGTGACGCGACGCTCAAGGCCCTCAAGGAACTGATGAAGTCGATCCCGGACGACCAGATCGCCGACCTCGCGGCGTACTATTCGAGCCTGCGCTAGGAGCCCGTCTGCGCTACGGCTTCGTGATCGACCAGCGCCGCTGCATCGGCTGTCACGCGTGCACCGTCGCGTGCAAAGAGGAGAACCAGGTGCCGCTCGGCGCGTTCCGCACCTGGGTCAAGTACGTCGAGCGGGGGACCTTCCCGCACACGCGGCGCTACTTCGCGGTGCTCCGCTGCAACCACTGCGACGCGGCACCGTGCGTGACGATCTGCCCGACGGTCGCGCTCTATCGCCGACCCGACGGCATCGTCGACCTGGACGGCGATCGCTGCATCGGCTGCAAGGCGTGCATGCAGGCGTGTCCCTACGACGCGCTCTACATCGATCCGAACACGCGGACCGCCGCGAAGTGCCACTACTGCGCCCATCGCGTCGAGGTGGGGCTCGAGCCCGCGTGCGTGATCGTCTGCCCCGAGCAGGCGATCGTCGCCGGCGACCTCGACGATCCCGAGTCGCGGATCGCCCGGCTCGTCGCGGGCGCCCCCGTGCAGGTGCGCAAGGCCGACCAGGGCACGCGGCCCAAGGTCTTCTACCTCGGCGCCGACGCCTCGACCCTCACGCCCGAGCTCCAGTCGACGACGGAGCGCTACCTCTGGGCGGAGCGCCCCCAAGGGGAGCTCGACCTCGTGCGGATGGTCGCCGCGGTCCAGGCCGACACGGGGGACGGCGCGCTCTCCCGTCCCGTCTACGACGTGCCGCACGCGCCGCGGCCGTGGGGGCGGAGGGTCGCGGCGTATCTCTTCACGAAATCGATCGCCGCCGGCCCGCTCCTGATCGCGGCGGTCGCGGTACTCGGCGGTGGCCTGCCGTCGGTCACGCTGCTCGGCGTCACCGCGCCGGCCCTGGCGCTCCTCTTCCTTCTCGCGACGACGGCCTTCCTCGTGCTCGACCTCAAGCGCCCCGAGCGCTTCCACTACATCCTCGTCAGGTCGAACCACCGATCCTGGCTGGTCTGGGGCGCGTGGATTCTCGTCGCCTACGGCGGCGTCGCCCTCCTGTGGCTCGGGAGCGCGCTCCTGGGCCGCGGCGAGATCGTCCGCTTCCTGGCGCTCCCGGCCCTCGTCCTCGCCGGGGCGTCGGCGGGCTACAGCGCCTTCCTCTTCGGGCAGACGGAGGGGCGCGACTTCTGGCAGAGCGCGCTGCTCCTGCCGCAGCTCCTCCTCGCCGCGGTGGTTGCGGGGAGCGCCTCGCTCCTCATCGTCGGCTTCGTCAGCGGCGTCGATCTCGGGGGCCTGTGGATGCTCAGCGTGGTGATGGCGGCGGCGCTCCTCGGCCACGGGCTCGTGGTCTTAGCCGAGCTCCTCGTGCCCCACGCGAACCGCGACGCGGCCCGCGCCGCAGCGCTCATCACGCGCGGCGCGTGGAAGACGCCCTTCTGGGGCGGCGTCATCGCGGCCGGTACGGCGCTCCCGGTCGTCCTCATCTGGCCCAACCCGTACTCGGCGGTGCTGGGCGGGGCGCTCGCCCTCATCGGTCTCTGGATCTACGAGGACCTGTGGATCAAGGCCGGGCAGTCGGTGCCCCTGTCGTGAGGGAGCGGGATCCCCGCGCCCCCGAGCCCTTGCATCCCGTGGCCCGCGAGCTCGCTCCGCCCGCTGGCGGTCTCCGGAGCTATCCTCCCGTCGAGCGCTGGGACGACTGGGAAGAGTACGACCCCGCCGCGTGGCCGCGGAAGGTCACGCGCCGCTACGCCCTGGTCCCCACGATCTGCTTCAACTGCGAGGCGGCGTGCGGGCTCCTTGCGTACGTCGACACACGGACGCTCGCGATCCAGAAGTTCGAGGGTAACCCGGCGCATCCGGGGAGCCGCGGACGCAACTGCGCCAAGGGGCCGGCGACGCTCAACCAGATCAACGATCCGGAGCGGATCCGCTACCCCCTGCGCCGGGTCGGGCCCCGCGGCGGCGGGCGGTGGGAGCGCGTGAGCTGGGACGAGGTGCTCGACGACCTGGGCGGCCGGATCCGGAAGGCGCTCGTCGAGGGCCGGCAGACGGAGATCATGTACCACCTCGGCCGCCCGGGCCACGAGCTCGTCTATCTCCAGCGCGTCCTCCACGCCTGGGGGATCGACGGCCACAACAGCCACACCAACGTGTGCTCCTCGAGCGCCCGCGCGGGCTACGCCTTCTGGCACGGCATGGATCGGCCCTCGCCCGATCACGCGAACGCCCGCTTCATCCTGCTCCTCTCCTCGCACCTCGAGGCGGGCCACTACTTCAACCCGCACGCCCAGCGGATCATCGAGGCCAAGGAGCGTGGCGCGAAGGTCTGCGTCATCGACTCGCGGTTGTCGAACACCGCGTCGATGGCCGACTGGTGGCTCGCGCCCTGGCCCGGCTCCGAGGCGGCGCTGCTGCTCGCGATGGCGAGCGTCCTCGTCCGCGAGCGGCTCTACGACCGGGACTTCGTGCGCCGCTGGGTGAACTGGGAGGAGTATCTGCGCGAGGAGCGGCGGGGCCTGTCCGTGGACTTCGAGACCTTCGAGCGGGCCCTCGGCGACCTCTACGCGCGCTACACGCCCGAGTTCGCCGAGAACGAGAGCGGGGTCCCGGCCGCGGCGATCGTCGAGGTCGCGCGCGCGATCGGTCGCGCGGGCCCGGCGCTGGCGACCCACGTGTGGCGCAACGCCGCGGCCGGCAACCTCGGCGGCTGGCAGGTGGCGCGAGCGCTCGAGCTGATCGTGGTGCTCATGGGGGCGGTCGCCACGCCCGGCGGCACCGCGCCCAGCGCCTGGCACAAGGCCGTGCCCGAGCCGCCGCTCATGCCGCCACCCGCCCGGGTGTGGAGCGAGCTCCTGATGCCGCGCGAGTACCCCCTCGCGTTCTTCGAGATGAGCTACCTCCTGCCGCACTTCCTGAAGGAGGGGCGCGGCAAGCTCGCGATGTACTTCACGCGCGTCTACAACCCGGTGTGGACCAATCCGGATGGCATGTCGTGGATCGAGATGTTGACCGATGAGGCGAAGGTCGAGAGGCACGCGTGTCTGACACCGATATGGAGCGAAACGGCGTGGTTCGCCGATTTCGTCCTGCCGATGGGGCACGCCTCGGAGCGCCACGACCTCATGTCGCAGGAGACCCACGCGGCCCGCTGGATCGGTTTCCGCCAGCCCGTGCTGCGCGTGATGCTCGAGCGGCAGGGCCGGACGTTCGACTTCACCTGGCAGGCTCACGAGGCGGTGGGACTCGGACAGGTGTGGGAGGAGGACGAGTTCTGGATCGAGCTCTCGTGGCGGATCGACCCCGACGGGAGCCTCGGTGTGCGGAAGTACTTCGAGTCGCCCTATCGTCCGGGCCAGAAGCTCCGGGCCGAGGAGGTCTACCGCTGGATCTTCGAGCGGAGCGTCCCCGGCCTCCCCGACGCGGCGGCGCGGGAGGGGCTCACGCCGCTCGCCTACATGCGGAAGTACGGCGCGTTCCTCGTCGAGGATCAGGTCTACCGGACCCACGAGCAGCCGCTCTCGGCGGGCGAGCTCGACGGCGCCCGCGTGGATCCGGCCACGCACGTGGTCGTCAGGGACGGCCAGGCGGTCGGCCTCGAGGTGGACGGCGTGGCACGGCTCGGCTTTCCGACGCCGTCCCGGAAGCTCGAGTTCTTCTCGCGGACGCTCAAGGAGTGGAAGTGGCCCGCGGAGGCCGTGCCGAGCTACATCCGGAGCCACGTGCATTGGTCGGAGATCGATCGCGCGCGGGGCGAGATGGTGCTCCTGCCGACCTTCCGGCTCCCGACGCTCATCCACACGCGCTCGGGCAATTCGAAATGGCTGTACGAGATCTCGCACACGAACCCGCTGTGGCTCCATCCGGAGGATGCGGCGCGGCTCGGCGTCACGACGGGCGATCTCCTCAGGGTCACGACGGCCATCGGTCATTTCGTCGATCGCGCCTGGGTGACGGAGGCGATCCGCCCCGGCGTGATCGCGTGCTCGCACCACCTGGGGCGCTGGCGGCTTCATCCAGACGCGGGAGGCGAGCGCTGGTCCAGCGCGCTCGTCGAGCTCCAGCAGGTCGAGCGCGGGAAGTGGCGGATGCGCCAGCTCGAGGGCGTGCGACCGTTCGTGAGCGACGACCCCGACTCCGCCCGGGTCTGGTGGCAGGACGCGGGCGTCCACCAGAACCTGACCTTCCCGGTCCAGCCCGATCCCGTGAGCGGCCAGCACTGCTGGCACCAGAAGGTGACCGTCGCGAGGCCGGGCCCCGACGATCGCTACGGCGACGTCGTCGTGGACACCAATCGGTCCTTCGAGGTCTACCGCGAGTGGCTCCGGCTCGCGCGCCCCGCGCCCGGGCCGGGCAACCTCCGCCGCCCGCTCTGGCTCCCCCGGGCGCTGAAGCCGGACCCCTCCGCCTACCTCTTGTAGCGGGGGCCGCGAGCCCGGCGCCGACCGTGGGTGGCCCGAGGGAGGCGCGGCCTGGCTCCGTCCGGACGGCTGAAACGGGTGTACAGTGAGACCGCGATGCGCGGATCCTCCACGCTCACGCGACGGCGGATGCTCGGGACACTCGGTGCGCTCGGCGTCGCCGCGGCGAGCGGCGTGCTCGCCGCGCCGCGGCCCGCCCGCGCCCAGCCGCTCGGGCTCAACGAGAGCGTCGACGTCGCGATGAAGCGCGTGTTCGCGGGCCGGCCGATCCGGGACGGTGAGAGCCTGATCAAGCTCGACATCCCGCTCATCGCCGAGAACGGCGCGGTCGTCCCCGTGTCGGTGCGCGTGGACTCGCCGATGACGCCGACGAGCTACGTCAAGCACATCTACATCGTCGCGGACAAGAACCGGATCCCCGTCGTGACGCGGGTCACGCTCACGCCGGCCGCGGGCCAGGCGTTCGTGGGCGCGAACATCCGCCTCGGCGAGACGGGCCCAGTCCACGCCATCGTCGAGCAGAGCGACGGCACGCTCTGGCGGAGCACGCGCGAGGTCAAGGTCACTGTCGGCGGGTGCGGGGGCTAGGGCGCGTGTCGGAGATCGGCAAGGTCCGGATCAGGGTCCCGTCGAGCATCAAGCCCGGCGACGTCGTGCAGGTCCGCACGCTCGTGATCCACCCGATGGAGCGGATCGAGCGCGACGCGCAGGGCAAGATCATCCCGAAGACGTACAACTACATCCACAAGGTGGTCGTGACGTACCTCGGCAAGACGATCGTCACGTTCGACACCACCCAGAGCGTGAGCGAGAACCCCTTCTTCTCCTTCGCCTTCCGGGCGACGGATCCCGGCCCGCTGAAGGTCGAGTTCCTCGACACGACCGGCGGCAGGTACGAGGGCGCGGTCGACATCACGTTCGCCTGAGCGGGCGCCGATGCGTTCCGTGCGGCGACGCTCTGTGCTGCACGCCCTCGTGCTCGGCGCCCTCACGCTCGGCTGCGGGGCCACGGCGCGGGAGGCGACCGACCACGCCAGGAGGCCGACCTGGGCGTCGCGGGCGATCCCCGAGGCCCGCGGCGACTTCCGCGTTCTCCCCGATGGCCGCCGCGCGGCGATCCGCTACAAGGGGTGGACGACGCGCGACTTCGGCGCCTTCCGCACCTACGCCTACGACGACGCGCGGCCCGAGCCCGCCGTCGAGCGCGCGCCGGCGCCGGCGGGATCGACGGGCGACCCGGCGAGGGGACGCGCGCTCTTCCTCGACCGCGCGAAGGGCCCGTGCGCCGGCTGCCACCTCGTGCCCGGTGACGACGTGTGGCCCGCGGGCAGTGTCGGGCCCGACCTCTCGACGATCGGCGACCGCCGCCTGCCAGGCCCGTACCTCTACCAGCTTCTCTGGGATCCCCGTGTGGTGTTCCCTCACACGGTGATGCCGCCCTGGGGTCGGAACGGCGTCTTCACGCCCGAGGAAATCACCCATCTGGTCGCCTACCTCCAGACGCTCACGGGGCCGCTGCCGCCGGAGACGGACCCCGACCGGAATCCGTTCACGCGGAAGAAGCCGATCGGCTTCGGCGACAACCTCGATCCGACGAACAACCCGGCCATCCTCCTCGCCGAGGACGCCCAGGGGCGGTGGGGGGAGAAGGGGCCGGCGGGGCGCGCGTGCGCCGATTGCCACGCCGGTGGCCCCGCGCAGGCGATGCGATCCGTCGCCACGCGCTACCCGAGGCACGTCAGGGTGTACGGGCAGGTGATGAGCCTCGAGGACTTCCTCGAGGCGCACGGCCAGGAGACCACGGGACGGCCGTACCCGGCCGAGTCGGAGGACAACTTGACGATGACGATGCTGGTCAAGATGGCCGGGAACGGCCTGCCCGTCGCGATCGACACCTCGAGCCCCGAGGCGCGGGCCGCGATCGCGCGCGGGCAGGCGACGTTCAATCGGAAGGTCGGCGAGCGCAACCATTCGTGCGCCGACTGCCACGCGCCCGACCGTGGGGCGAACAAGTTCCTCGGCGGCCGGCTGCTCGCCGACGTCGCCGACGGGCTCACGCGTCACTTCCCGACGTGGCGCACGAGCCAGGGCGAGGTGTGGGATCTCCGCAAGCGCTTCCAGTGGTGCATGACGCCACTCGGCACGAACATGCTCGCCGCGGATTCCGTCGAATACGCGGAGCTCGAGCTCTACCTCACGACGTTCGACGCGGGCAAGCCCCTGCGCGTCCCCGGCATCCGCCATTGACGCAACGGGCGTTGGCCGGACGGAGCCACGCCGTGCCCACGGCACGCCACCCACGGTGTGTACCGGTCTCGCGGCCCCCGCTACAATGACCGGCGACGTCAGCCGGCGGGATCTCGTCAGGCTCCTCGCGATCGCCGCCGCGGCGGGGATCGACCCGCGTCGGCTCGACGCCGCCGACGGGCCCGAGCGCCTCCTCGAATTCGAGCCCCTCGGCAACGTCACGCTGCTGCACCTGACCGACACCCACGCGACGACCCGCCCCGTGTTCTACCGGGAGCCCGACACGCTGATCGGCGTCGGCGACGAGCGCGGCAGGCCGCCGTTCCTCACGGGCGCGGAGCTCCTGCGCGCCTACCACCTGGCCCCCGGCACGGCCGAGGCGTACGCGTACACCTACCTGGACTTCCCGGCGCTCGCCGCGCGCTACGGCCGGATGGGCGGCTACGCCCACCTGGCGACGCTCGTCAAGCGCGTCCGCGCCGCGCGGCCCGGCCGCACGCTCCTCCTCGACGGCGGCGACACGCTGCAGGGCTCGGCGCCCGCCCTCTGGAGCCGCGGGGAGGACATGGTGCGCGTCTCCAACCAGCTCGGCGTGGACGTCCTGACGGCGCACTGGGAGTTCGTGTACGGCATCGACCGCGTCCGGGACCTCGTCGGCGACCGCGAGCGACGGGGGCTCTTCGCGGGCGACTTCGTCGCCCACAACGTCAGGGACGGCTGGGGCGACCGCGTGTTCCGGCCCTCCACCATCCGCGAGGTGGGCGGCGTGAGCGTGGGGGTCATCGGCCAGGCGTTCCCGTACACGCCAGTCGCGCATCCGCGGCGGTTCGTTCCCGATCTCACCTTCGGGATCCGGGAGGACGGCGTGCAGGCGCTCGTGAACGAGCTGCGCGACGACCGAAAGGCCGACCTGGTCGTGCTCCTCTCCCACAACGGGATCAGCGTGGATCGGAAGCTCGCCGCGCGCGTCCGCGGCCTTGACGTGATCCTGGGCGGCCACACGCACGACGCGCTGCCCCAGCCGATCGTCGTCGGCCGGACGCTCGTCGTGAACTCGGGCTCTCACGGGAAGTTCCTGAGCCGCCTCGACCTCGACGTCCGCCGCGGGCGGATCGCCGCCCATCGGTACCGACTCATCCCCGTCCTCGCGCGGCACGTCCCCGAGGACGCGGAGATGGCGCGCCTCCTGCGCGAGCTCGCGAGCCCGTGGGAGGCGAAGCTCGGCGAGCGCCTGGCCGTCTCGGAGTCGCTCCTCTACCGGCGCGGCAACTTCAACGGCACCTTCGACGAGCTGATCCTCGACGCGCTCCTCAAGCGCTTCGACGCCCAGGTCGCCTTTTCACCGGGGTTCCGCTGGGGGGTCACGATCTTGCCGGGGCAGGAGATCACGCTCGCGGACGTCTACGCCCACACGGCGCTCACGTACGCGAACACCTGGGTGCGGGAGCTGACGGGGCGCGAGATCCACGCGATCATGGAGGACGTCGCGGACAACCTCTTCCACCCCGATCCCTACTATCGCCAGGGTGGAGACATGGTCCGTCTCGGGGGGCTCACGTACGCGATCGACCCCGCCCAGGCGTTCGGGCGGCGGATCAGCGACATCCGTGTCGGCGCCCGGCCGCTCGAGCCCGCGCGGCGTTACAAGACGGCGGGCTGGGCGAGCGTCGCGACGGAGGCCGACGGGCCGCCGGCGTGGGACGTCGTCGCCGACCACCTCCGTCGCCTCGGGCGCATCAGGCTCGACCCGCGCCCGCGCGTGCGCGTCGTCTGACGCTCACCCGTCCTCCGGCCTGCGCGAGCGCCGACCGCAGCACGCCCAAGAGCGCCCGCGCCTCGCCGGAGAGCGGCCGCGCGCGCGGGTGGATCACGTCGAGACTCCGGCTGATGGGCTCGGCGTCCACGATCTCGATCGCGGCGAGGGTGCGCCGGCGGAGCTCCCGCCCGACGGCGAGGTGGGGGAGGAACGCGAAGCCCACGCCGCGCTCGACCATCCTCTTCGCGGTCTCGATCGTCTCGACCTCCAGCGCCACGTTGGGGACGAGCCCGGCCCGGCGGAAAAGGCCGTGCGTGAGCGTCCAGTCGCTCGAGCCCCGGTCGAAGAAGACGAGCGGTCGATCCGCCACCTCCTCGAGGCGCGCCCGCCGCTCTCGTCCCGGCCAGGCGGCCGGGCGTGCCACCAGGATGAGCGGGTCGTCCCGGAGGGAGACCGTCTCGACCTCGGGGTGATGGAGGGAGCGCGCGAGCCCGATCTCAGCTTCGGCGCGCAGCACCATCTCGAGGACCTCCTTGGAGTGGCCCGACCGGACCGTGATGAGCACCTTGGGGTACGCGGCCTGGAAACGCTTGAGCACGTCGGGCAGGAGGTACGTGCAGATCGAGAGCACCGCGGCGATCTGGAGCGCGCCGCCCGACGCCGGCCGGAGGTCGTGGACCGCCTGGCGGGCCAGGGCGACGGCGCGGAGGAGCTGCTCGGCATGGGGCCGGAGGGCGCGGCCCGCGGCGGAGAGGGCGAGGCCGTGCTTGCCGCGCTCGAAGAGCCGCACGTCCAGGGAATCCTCGAGCGCCCGGATCCGCGCGCTCACCGCTGGCTGGGTGATGCGGAGCGCGTCCGCCGCGCGGCGGAAGCCGCCGAAGGTGCCGACCGCGAGGAACGCCTCGACCTGCGGGATTTCCATAAATTCTCTTGATCAATATATTTTATCGCGTCTATAAAAACAATAACGTTGCTTTGTCTCGCGCGCGGCCCGAGAGTGAGACCACGCGACGCGGTCGCCCCGGACACGGAAGACGGGGGCGACGGGGGGAGGAGACGCGATGAACGCCACGTGCGAGTGCGGGATGACGCTGGAGGCGCCGGCGCGGCGGACGGGCTGCCAGGAGTGCGGCACCGTGGGCTGCCGGAGCTGCTCGATCGAGGTGGACACGATGACCTACTGCCGCTGGTGCGCGACCTCTGTCGCGCCGCGTCGCGCCGCCTGAGGAGGAGACCGATCGTGGAGAACACGGGACGCGCGTTCCGCCAGCTCTTGCAGGCCGAGCCGTACCTCTTCACCGGCGGCGTCTACGACCCGCTCGGGGCCCAGCTCGCCGAGCGCGTCGGCATGAAGAGCGTCTATCTGAGCGGCTACTCGATGGCCCTGGCCCAGGGCTGGCCCGACATGGGCTTCCTCACCCAGACCGAGGTCACGCGGATCGCCTCCATGGTCGCGAGTGCCGTCTCGATCCCGATCATCGCCGACGCTGACGACGGCTACGGCAATGCCCTCTCCACGATCCGGACGGTGCAGGAGTATGTCAAGACGGGCGTCGCCGGCATCCACCTCGAGGACCAGAGGTTTCCGAAGCGCTGCGGCCACATCGCCGGCAAGACCGTCGTGGACCTGGACGAGGCGCTCGGCAAGTATCGCGCCGCCGTGGACACGCGGAACCGTCTCGACCCGGACTTCGTCATCATCGCGCGGACGGATGCGTACGGCGCCGTGGGCGGGAGCCTGGAGGCAGCGATCCGGCGGGGTCGGGCCTACGCCGACGCCGGCGTGGACCTGGTCTGGTGCGAGCTGTCGAACGCCTCGCGCGAGCCCGCGGTCGCCTTCGCCCGCGCGATGCGGGAGACGCACCCGGATCTGCCGCTCGCATTCAACTACTCCTCGTCGTTCCGCTGGCACGCGGACCCGAACCCGTTCACGTTCAAGGAGCTCGGCGAGCTCGGCTACCGGTTCATCTTCATCACCCTCTTCGCCGCTCACGCGGCGACGTACGCGATGTGGAACGCGATGGAGGAGCTGGTGCGCGACCAGGAGCAGGCGCAGTGGCGGCTCGAGAAGACGAAGGTCGGCCATCCGACGGAGAGCCACCACGTGATGGCCCGCGTCGCGCACTTCCAGGAGCTCGAGAAGCGGTACATTCCGGGCACGGAGGAACGCATCAAGTCGTCGCACGGCTTCGACGACGCGCGCTCGCACTGATCAGCGTCGGGGGAGCGGCGCCGCTCCCCCCGACGCCCCGGTCTTGGCCTCGGTCCGCTTGCGCACGCAAAGCCGGCGCTCGAAAGCCCGCGCTCGAACCGCGATAAGATAGGGGCCGCGATGACACGCATCGTGGCCCTTTCGCTTTCGCTGGTTCCTCTCGCCGCCGGCCCGCTGGTGGCCGCCGGCGCGGCGCAGGAGCGGCTCCCGGACCTCCTTCCCGTAGGCCGGGCTCTGATCATGGCGCTGCTCGCCGGGTGATCGACGCCGCCGAGGCCGACGTCCTGATCCTCGGCGCGGGCGGCGCGGGCCTCTGCGCCGCGCTCCACGCCGCGGACGCGTCGCCGAAGCTCCGCGTCACGGTCGTCGTCAAGGGCCTCCTCGGGCGCGCCGGCTGCACGCGCATGGTGCAGGGCGGCTACAACGCGGTCCTCACCGAGCCCGACTCGCTCGAGGCGCACCTCGTGGACACGCTCGCGGGCGGCGGCTTCATCAACGACCAGGAGCTCGTCTGGACGCTCGTCACCGAGGCGCCCCGCCGCGCGCTCGAGCTCGAGTGGCGCTACGGCTGCCTCTTCGACCGGACGCGCGAGGGCCGGATCCACCAGAAGCCCTTCGCCGGCCAGAGCCACGACCGGACGATCCACAAGGGCGACCTCACCGGGATCGAGATCATGAACCGCCTGACCGAGCAGACCCTCGCGCGGCCGAACGTCACGGTGTTCGAGGAGTGCCGCGCGGTCGAGCTCTTGCGCGACGCCGCCGGGCGCGCGGCGGGCGCGCTGGTCCTCGACCTGCGCACGGGGCGCTTCGTCGCCGTCCGGGCGCCGGCCACGCTCCTGGCGATGGGCGGCGGGCCCACGATGTACCGGGTGATCGCGTGCTCGGCGGACAAGGCCGCCGACGGCGTCGCGCTCGCCTACCGCGCGGGTCTCCCCCTGCGCGACATGGAGATGGTGCAGTTCCATCCGACGGGGCTCGTGATCCCGGGCTCGCTGATGACCGGCGCGCTGCTCGAGGAGGGGCTCCGGGGCGCGGGCGGCCACCTCCGCAACGGACGCGGCGAGCGCTTCATGGAGCGCTACGACCCCAGGCGGATGGAGCGCTCGACGCGCGACCTCGTAGCGCGCGCCGCGTTCCTCGAGGTCGCAGAGGGTCGGGGCACGCCGAACGGCGCCGTCTGGATCGACGTCTCCCATCTCGGCGCCGAGGTGGTCGAGACGAACTTCCGCGGGATGGTCAAGCGCTGCCGCGACTTCGGTCGCGACCTCGCGCGCGGGCCCGTCGAGGTGGGCCCGACGACCCACTTCATGATGGGGGGCGTCGTGATCGACACCGCGTGCCGCACCGCGATCGAGGGGCTCTTCGCCGCCGGCGAGGACACGGGCGGCGTCCACGGAGCTAACCGCCTCGGCGGTAACGGCGTGGCGGAGTCCACCGTGTTCGGGGGCATCGCCGGCGACGTGATGGCCGAGTCCGTCGCCGGAGGGCCGCTGCCGCGAGTCGCTGGTGTGGCGCTGGAGGACCTCGCGCGGCGGGTGACGGCGCCCCTCGAGCGGCCCGCGACGCGCGACCTCTACGCCCTCCAGCGAGAGCTGCGTGACGTGATGTGGGAAGAGGTCGGGCTCGTGCGAGACGCCCGTGGGCTCGCGGCGGCGCTCGACGCGATCGACAGCGTCGCCGAGCGGCTCGAGGGCGTGGGCGTCCCGGGGGGCCCAGCGCTCAACCTCGCATGGCAGGACTGGTTGAATCTGGAGAATCAGGCGATGGCGGCCCGGCTCATCACGCGCTCCGCCCTGGCGCGGCGGGAGAGCCGCGGCGCCCACTTCCGCCGCGACTTCCCCGTCGCGGCGCCCGGGCCGCTTGTCTCGGTGCGCGTGCAGGCGCGCGACGGCGTCCCGGCGGTGTGGGAGGAGCCCGTCGCGTTCACGCGCGCCACGCCCGACGGCGCCGTCGCGGTCTCGTCGATGATCGAGATCGGCGACTGACGGGGGCGCGCGGCGTCAGCGCTTCGCCGGGGGCGCCGCCAGCAGCGCCTCGACGAGCTTCCGGGCCGCCGGTGCGGACCAGTCGTGCGGGCCCACCAGACGTCCGAGCAGCTGTCCCTGACGGTCGACGAAATAGGCGGTCGGCGGTCCCCAGACCCCGTAAAGCTTCCCCGTGACCTCGCCGGACTCGTCGAGGAGCACGGGTGCGACATAGCCGCGCTCGGCCGCCGTGCGCTTCACGAGCGCCGCACTTTCCCTGAAGCTGACCAGCAGGACCTCGAGCCCCTCCTGCTTGAGGTCCTGATAGAGCCTGTTGACGGAAGGCAACTCCTCCCGGCAGTCCGGTCACCAGGTCGCCCAGAAGAAGACGAGCACGACCTTGCCGCGTAGCTCGGCGAGGCGCACCGTCTTGCCCTGGAGGTCGGGGAGCGCGAAGGCGGGCGCGGGCTTGGGCGGCCGATACGGCAGTGCCCCGATCGCCTCGAAGTCGAGCTCCGCGGCGAGCGCGGCTCCTGCGAGGAGTGCCACGGCGAGGGCTGCGAGCGTCACACGCGCTGTCATGTGCTGGGTTGACCTTTTAGTACACCCTGGCTGTCCCCGAATCAACTGGTCCCGTCCCCGAATCAACGGTAGACGTCAGAGACCGGTTCCCGGACCTCCCACGGGAGGATCCCGCGAGGCCTCGTCCCGTCGGTGACAGACGCTCGAGAATGGGGTAAGTTTGCCCTCCACCATGGGCCGGCTCATCCTGACGGGGGCGACGCTGATCGACGGCACGGGCGCCGAGCCGGTGCGTGACCGTGCGGTGGTGATCGAGCGCGGGCGGATCGGCGCGGTCCTCCGGGGCCGCCGCGAGGGGGACGCCACAGAGCTCGCCCTCGACGGCCTCACGCTGCTTCCCGGGCTCATCAACTGTCACGTCCACTTCTGCCTCGGTGGCGAGGCCGATCCTGCCCGGGTGCTGTTCGAGGACCCGGTCGCGATCCGGACGATCAAGGCGGTCCTCCGCGCCAAGCAGACAATCGAGGCCGGCGTCACCACGGTGCGCGATCTCGGCGGCGTGGACGGGATCGCGCTGGCGATACGCGACGCCGTGTCTGCCGGGCTGATCCCCGGTCCCCGCGTCCTCGCCGCGGCCCGGGGCATCTGCATGACGGGCGGCCACGGCTGGCGCTTCGGCCGCGAGGCCGACGGGCCTGACGACGTGCGCAAGGCCGTCCGGGAGCAGCTCAAGGCGGGCGCCGACGTCATCAAGCTGTTCGCGACGGGCGGCGTGATGACGCCGGGCGTGGAGCCGGGCTCGGCGCAGCTCACGTCGGAGGAGATCCGCGCGGGCGTCGAGGAGGCGAAGAAGGCGGGCCGGCGTACCGCCGCACACGCCCAGGCGACGGACGGGATCGCGGCGTGCGTCGAGGCCGGGATCGGCTCGATCGAGCACGGGATCTTCCTCACGGAGGCGATCGCCGCCAAGATGGTCAAGGCCGGGATCGCGCTCGTCGCCACGCTGATCGCGCCGGAGCGGATCGTCACCCACGGCGTCAGCGCGGGGGTCCCCGAGTTCGCGGTGCGGAAGTCGGAGGCCGTGATCGCCCGCCATCTCGAGAGCTTCCAGCTGGCGATGCATCACGGCGTCCCGATCGCCGCGGGCACCGACGCCGGAACGCCCTTCAACCCGCACGGCTCGATCGTTCCCGAGCTGGCCCTGATGGTGAAGGCGGGAATGTCGCCGCTCGAGGCGATCCGCGCGGCGACGTCCACGGCCGCCCGCGTCCTCGGCCTTCACGAGGAGACGGGACGGATCGCGCCGGGACTCGCCGCCGACCTCATCGCCGTCGCCGGCGACCCGGGCGAGCGGATCGAGGCGCTCGATGCCGTGCGGCTCGTGATCGCCAACGGCCGGATCGCCGTGAACCGGCTCGGGGGCGCCGCCTGAGCCGCGTCCTCAAGCGCGAGTGGACGACCGCCGAAGGCTGGCGCGACACGAAGGTCGGCATGTGGGCGTGGCTCATCCAGCGCGCGGCGGCCGTGGCCCTGCTCGCCGTCGTGGCGGCTCACCTCGTGAACCCGTTCAGGCGCGGCGTCCAGGCGGCGCTGCTCGCCCTCGTCCTCGTCCATGCCCTCCTCGGCGTGCGGGCGGTGCTCCTCGACTTCGGCCTGCCGGTGCGCTGGCATCGCGCCCTCTTCGTCCTGGCGCTCGTCGTGTCGGCCCTGGTCTTCGCGCTCGTGTGGAGGTGGTACTGAGGCGGCGCCGGGAGGCGCGGCGGCCCACGATTCAGCTGGGCGTCTGAGTCACCGCTGCTCGAGCGCGGGCTTTGCCCGCGCAACCCCGTTCGGGGGGAGGCTCGGAGGGGGCCGTCGAGGCCCCCTTCGAGGATGTTAGCTGGGCCGCGAGGAGGCGATCGTGGCGTAGAGCGCGGCCTGCCGGTAGAAGTGGCGCAGGACGTAGTGCTCGTTGATGTCGTGCTGCTGGTTTCCGCTGTTCGCCGCCGGGATCCAGAGCGCCGGGATGCCGAGGATGTCGGTGAAGACGTGCAGCGGGAGCGTGCCCCCGAGGATGGGCAGCGCGACGGGCTCGCCGTCCTCCTGCGCCTCGAGGAGCCGAAGGAGCCAGCCGAACTCCGGGCGCGCCGGCGAGGTATAGCTCGCGGGCTGCCCGGAGGTCCGCACCGTGAACGTGATGCCGCGATTCTTGGTCCGGTGGTCGGCCGCGGTGCGCTCGACGATCTCGACCATCGCCAGGAGCGGCGTGTCCGGCGTCAGGCGGATGTCCAGGCGAGCATGGACCGAGCGGGGGATGATCGTGCGCCTGAGATCGGCTGAGGCGCCGTCGGTCATGAGGTGGTTGACGTTGACGGTCGGCCAGAGGTAGGGCCTCCACACGGCCTTGTCCTTCCACTTGGCGAAGACCTCGGTCGCCTCGCGGTGGAACCGGTCGTGGCGGGCGGCGTAGTCGCGGACGCGCGCCTCGATGTCCTCGATGAGGCGCGCGAGCGGCAGCACCGGGTTGGGCACGATATTGCCGTAGTTGCCCGAGTGGACCGACGCGGGCTGGCCGTTGTCGGCGACGATGTCCACGCCGAGCAGGCCGCGGACGCCCATCACGAGGGTGGGGCGGTTCTTGTGCTTCGGCCCGTCGGAGCCGATCAGCACGTGGGCGGCGAGGCGCGCGCGGTGGGCCTGCGCGATCGCCGTGAGGTTCGGGCTGCCGTGCTCCTCCTCGCCGTCGAGGATGATCTTCACCGTCCACTGCGCCGTCTCGGCTCGTACGGCGTCGAGCGCGCCCAGGGCGTTCGCGAGGTGCTGGCCCTTGTTGTCGGCGCCCCCGCGCGCCACCACGACGACGTCGTCGAGTGCCTCCGCGTCGAGCGCGCGCGGGTCCACGCGCTTGCCCTCGCGGAAGTAGGTCGGCTCGAACGGGCGGCAGGCGATGCCCTCCCAGTGCCAGCGTGAGAGATCGCCGGTCGGCTGGACATCGTAATGCCCGTAGAGCAGGAGGGTCGGCGCGCCCGTGGGCCCGGGGAGCTCCCCGAAGAGCGCGGGCGTGCCACGACCGTCGTCGGCGTCGAGCGGGACGAGCTCGACGCCGACGTCGCGCCAGAACGCGCGGACGGCGTCGACCATCTCTGCCGTGACCTGCCGGCTGATCGTCGGGATGCGCAGGTAACGGTCGAGGAGCTCGAGGCGATCGTGACGATGGGACATACGAGTGGCGGTAGTATAGCGCCGATGACGAGGACGCTTCGGGTGCTCCGCGGGTCCGCCGGCACGCCCGAGCGCGTCGAGGAATATCGGATCGGCGCCGGCCCCGACACGACCGTGCTCGACGCGCTGGTCGATGTCCAGCGCACACAGGACCCGACGCTCGCCTTCCGCTACGCCTGCCGCGTGGGCATGTGCGGGTCGTGCGCAATGGTCGTCAACGGGCGCGAGCGCTGGGCGTGCCGGACGCGGCTCGCCGCGCTCGGCGACGGGCCCGTCAGCGTGCGGCCGCTCTACCACTTCCCGCTGCTCCGCGACCTCGTGGTCGACATGACGCCGTTCGTCGCGAAGCTCGGCACGGTCGGCGCGGCGTTCACGCCCAGGCCCGACGCCGCGCGCGCCGCCGACGTCCCGAGCGGCTCGCGCGCGCGCCGGGAGATCGACGCGGCGATCGAGTGCATCGGCTGCGGGATGTGCCTGTCGGCGTGCACGATCGTCGCCCACAACCCCCGCTTCCCGGGTCCGGCGGCGCTGAACCGCGCGTTCACGCTCGAGCTCGATCCGCGGGACGACGGCCAGGCGGCGCGCTGGCGCGTGCTGCTCTCCGACGACGCGCTCGCGCGCTGCCACGGGCAGGGCAACTGCACCGAGGTGTGCCCGATGGACCTCCGGCCCATGCGCTCGATCGTCCGCCTCCGGCAGCGCGCGGCGCTCCGCCTGCTCCGTCTTCGACCGCGCCGTCCTTGACGCTGACGGCGCGGCGCGTTAGATTGACTTGTCATTCAGCCCGTGCGTCTTCGGTCGCGCCGAGGTGCGCGCGCTGGAAGGACGCGAACGCCGGCTCGCAACCCGCGTGAGTAGGTGTGAGAATCGTGTGCAGGAGGAGGCGCTGATGTCCGTCGCCGAGGTCCGTTCTCTGTACACGTCGATGGAGCGGCGTCTCGCGCGTGCCCGCAAAGCGTTCGGCCGGCCGCTCACCCTCTCCGAGAAGATCCTCGTCTCGCACTGCTGGGACTTCGAGCGCCAGACGTGGGACCGTGGCAAGGCCATCTTGAAACTGCGGGTCGACCGCGTCGCCATGCAGGACGTCACCGGGCAGATGGCGTTGCTTCAATTCATGCACTCGGGACGGAAGCGCGTCGCGGTCCCCTCGACGCTCCACTGCGACCACCTGATTCGCGCCGAGACCGGCAGCGCGGAGGACCTCGCCCGCGCGATCAAGGAGAACGAGGAGGTCTACGACTTCCTCCGCTCGGCGTCGAGGAAGTACGGGATCGGCTTCTGGAAGCCGAGCTCGGGGATCATCCACCAGGTCGTCCTGGAGAACTACGCGTTCCCGGGCGGGCTCATGATCGGCGCCGACTCCCACACGCCCAACGGCGGCGGCCTCGGCATGCTCGCGATCGGCGTCGGCGGGGCCGACTGTGGCGAGGTGATGGCGGGGCTTCCGTGGGAGGTGCTCCACCCGAAGCTCATCGGCGTCCGCTTGACCGGCAAGCTCTCCGGGTGGACGGCGCCCAAGGACATCATCACCTACTTGTGCACGCTCCTGACCGTCAAGGGCGGCACCAACAAGATCGTCGAGTACCTCGGCCCCGGGGCCGAGTCGATCAGCGCGACCGGCAAGGGGACGATCTGCAACATGGGCGCCGAGCTCGGCGCGACGACGTCGGTGTTCCCGTTCGACGGGCGCATGGCGGCGTATCTGCGCGCGACCGACCGGGCGGACATCGCCGAGCTCGCCGAGCGGGCCCGCGAGCACCTCCAGCCCGACCCCGAGGTCCTCACGAATCCCAAGGCCTTCTACGACGAGCTGGTCGAGATCGACCTCGACGCGCTCGAGCCGCACATCGTCGGCCCGCACTCGCCCGACCGCGGCCGGCCGATCTCGAAGCTCGCCGCCGAGGCGAAGGCGAACGGCTGGCCCGCCCGCATCACGAACGCGCTGATCGGCTCGTGCACGAACTCCTCCTACGAGGACATGCGCCGCGCCTCCCACGTCGCCCTGCAAGGGACCAGGGCGGGCCTCCACGCGAAGGTCCCCTTCTGGATCACGCCCGGCTCCGAGCGCATCTACCAGACGATCAAGCGCGACGGGCTCATCGACGCCTTCGCGAAGATCGGCGGGACCGTGCTCGCCAACGCCTGCGGGCCGTGCATCGGCCAGTGGAAGCGGAGCGACGTGCGCGCCGACGAGACCAACACGATCGTGTCGTCGTTCAACCGGAACTTCCCCGGGCGGAACGACGGCAGCGCCGCCACGCTCTCGTTCCTCACGAGCCCGGAGATCGTCACCGCGCTCGCGTTCGCCGGCACCCTGGAGTTCGACCCCGTGCACGGCACCATCCCCGACGCCCAGGGCAAGCCCTTCCGCTTCACGGCGCCCGAGGCCGAGGAGCTGCCGCGCGATGGCTTCGCGCGCGGCGCGGAGGGCTACGAGGCGCCCGCGGACGACCCCGACTCCGTCCAGGTGATGGTCCAACCCAACAGCGCGAGATTGCAGATTCTTGAGCCGTTCAGCCCCTGGGATGGCCGGGACTTCGTCGACTTGCCGATTCTGGTCAAGACTAAAGGAAAGACGACAACCGACCATATATCGCCGGCGGGGCCGTGGCTCCGCTTCCGCGGCCACATCGACAAGATCAGCGACAACATGTTTCTCGGTGCCGTCAATGCGTTCACCGGCGAGGCGGGCAAGGGCGTGCACCCGCTCTCGGGCGGCGAGCCTCAGCCATTCACCAGGATCGCTCGCGACCTGAAGGCCAGGGGCGTCCGCTGGGTGGTGATCGGCGACGAGAATTATGGTGAAGGCTCGAGCCGCGAGCACGCGGCGATGTCGCCGCGCTACCTCGGGTGTGCGGTCGTGCTGGTGAAGAGCTTCGCCCGCATCCACGAGACGAATCTCAAGAAGCAGGGGATCCTGCCGCTCACGTTCAAGGACCCGCGCGACTACGACCGCTTCGGGCCGCAGGACCGCGTCAGCGTGACCGGTCTCGCGACGCTCGCCCCCGGCAAGCCCGTGACCGTCACGATCAGGAAGCCCGACGGGCGCACCGAGACGATCGAGGCGCTCCACAGCCTCACCGACGAGCACATCACGTGGTTCAAGGCCGGGTCGGCGCTGAATGCGGCCCAGGGAGAGCGGACGTAATGGCGGGGAGGGTCAAGATTCCGAGCGGCGACAAGGTCACGATCGACCACGGGAAGCTCCGCGTCCCGGACAACCCGGTCATCGCGTTCATCGAGGGCGACGGCACCGGCCCCGACATCTGGCGCGCGGCCGTGCGCGTGCTGGACGCCGCCGTGGAGCAGGCCTACCGGGGGCGGAAGAAGATCGCGTGGGCCGAGGTGTTCGCGGGCGAGAAGGCCCAGGCGGTCTACGGCCGCGACTGCCCGCCCAACCTCCTCCCCGACGAAACCCTCGACGTCATCCGCGAGTTTCTCGTCGCCATCAAGGGGCCGCTCACGACGCCCGTCGGTGAAGGGTTCCGCTCGCTCAACGTGACGCTTCGGCAAGTGCTCGATCTGTACGTCTGCCTTCGCCCCGTGAAGTACTTCCAGGGTGTCCCCTCGCCAGTGAAGCGGCCGGACAAGGTGGACATGGTTATTTTCAGAGAGAACACGGAGGACATCTACGCCGGCATCGAGTGGGAGCAGGGGACGCCCGAGTGCCGGAAGGTGGTGGACTTCCTCCAGAGGGAGATGCAGGTCGTCAAAATCCGCTTCCCCCACACCTCCTCGATCGGCATCAAGCCAATGTCGAAAGAGGGCTCCGAGCGGCTCATCCGCGCGGCGATCCGCTACGCCATCGAGAACAACCGGAAGACCGCGACGCTCGTCCACAAGGGGAACATCCAGAAGTACACGGAAGGCATGTTCATGAAGTGGGGGTACGCGCTGGCCAAGCGGGAGTTCGGCGACCGGACGGTGAGCTGGGACGACTGCGGCGGCAAGCCCCCTGCGGGCAGGATCCTCGTCAAGGACGCGATCACCGACGCGTTCCTCCAGCAGATCCTCACGCGGCCCGACGAGTTCGACGTGATCGCCGCCCCGAACCTCACGGGGGACCTCCTGTCGGACGCGCTCGCCGCCCAGGTGGGCGGGATCGGGATCGCCCCCGGCGCGAACATCAACTACGAGACCGGGCACGCGCTCTTCGAGGCGACGCACGGGACCGCGCCGAAGTACGCGGGGCAGGACAAGGTCAACCCCGGCTCGGTCATCCTCTCGGGCGAGATGATGCTGCGCTACATGGGCTGGACGGACGCCGCGGACCTGGTTATCCGTTCGCTGGAGAAGACGATCCAGTCCAGGGTGGTCACCTACGACTTCGCGCGCCTCATGGAGGGCGCGAAAGAAGTGAAGTGCTCGGAGTTCGGCACCGCCATCATCCAGAACATGGCGAAGCTGTAGTGCGAGCCGTAGGACGTCGCGGGGCCGCAGTGCGAGCCGCAGCCGCAGGCGAGGCGAGTCTGTGATCCAGCCCCCGGCCTCCGTGGCGAGCCGTTAAGCAAGAGAGGGCACATTGCTCGCTGGCCGACCCAAGATCACGGTGGTGGGCGCCGGCAACGTCGGCGCCTCCGTCGCCCAGTACGCCGTCGAGAAGGAGCTCGGCGACGTCGTCCTCGTGGACGTCATCGAGAGCCTGCCGCAGGGCAAGGCCTTGGATCTGGCTCAGGCCGGACCAGTGCACCGCTACGATGCGCGCCTGATCGGGTCGAACGGGTACGACGAGAGCGCGAACTCCGATATTGTCGTCATCACGGCCGGCATGGCGCGGAAGCCGGGCATGACCCGCGACGACCTCCTGTTCAAGAATGCCGAGATCGTCGGGGGCGTCGTGGAGCAGGTTGTCGCGCGCTCGAAGAACGCGATCCTGATCCTCGTCACGAACCCGCTCGACGCGATGGTCCAGCTCGCGTGGAGGAGGTCGGGCTTCCCGCCCGGACGCGTCATCGGGATGGCCGGGATCCTCGACTCCGCGCGCTTCAGGACCTTCATCGCTCACGAGCTCGAGGTGTCCGTCGAGAACGTGACCGCGTTCGTCCTGGGTGGTCACGGCGACACGATGGTGGTGCTGCCGCGCTACTCGACCGTCGCCGGGGTCCCGATCACGGACCTCCTCCCGTCCGACCGCATCGACGCGCTCGTCAAGCGCACCCGTGATGGCGGCGCCGAGATCGTGGGGCTGTTGAAGAGCGGCAGCGCGTACTACGCCCCGGCGGCGTCGACCGTCGAGATGGTGGAGGCGATTGTCAAGGACAAGATGAAGATCCTGCCCTGCGCCGCCTACCTCGACGGGCAGTACGGTGTCCGAGGGCTCTACGTCGGCGTTCCGGTGAAGCTCGGTCGCGCGGGCGTCGAGCAGGTGATCGAGATCAAGCTCACCCCGGACGAGCAGGCGGCCTTCCAGAAGTCCGCGGCGGCGGTGCGTGAGCTGGTGGACAAGCTCAAGCTCTAGAGGGAGGGCATCATGGCGAAGGCGATCCCGGACGGGTTCCACGCGATCACCGCTGCGCTCACCGTCCGTCACGGGGCACAGGCGATCGACTTCTACAAGCGCGCGTTGGGGGCCGAGGAGCTGATGCGCATCCCCGGCCCGGACGGCAAGAGTCTCATGCATGCCGAGCTCAAGATCGGCGACTCCATCTTCATGCTGAGCGATGAACAGCCAGGCATGGGGTGCAGGGCGCCGGCCTCGGTGGGCGGGCCCACCAGCTACCTGTACGTGTACGTGCCCGACGTCGACAAGGCCTTCAGGCGCGCGGTCGAGGCGGGCGCGAAGGTCCTCATGCCCCTCACCGACATGTTCTGGGGCGACCGCTACGGCCAGGTGGAGGATCCGTCCGGCCACCGGTGGGGCCTCGCCACGCACAAGGAAGACGTGCCGCCGCAGGAGATGGCCAAGCGCCAGAAGGAGTTCATCGCGTCGATGGGCCAGCAGAAGACGTAGGTCGCCCATGCGGGACGTCCACGTCAGCGCGATCACCGACGCGGTCAAGAAGCTCTGCATCGAGGCGAACCTCGACCTCGAGCCCGACATGCTGCGGGCCTTCGACGGGGCGCTCCGGCGGGAGCGGTCGCCGGCCGGGAAGCAGGTGCTCCAGATCCTGAAGCAGAACGCCGAGATGGCACGGACCCGGCGCATCCCCTACTGCCAGGACACGGGCTTCGTCGTCTGCTTCGTCGAGCTCGGCCAGGACGTCCACGTCACCGGGGGTGGCCTCGACGACGCCATCAACGACGGCGTGCGGCAGGGCTACAGGGAGGGGTACCTCCGCGCCTCGATCGTCCGCTCGCCGTTCGATCGCGTGAACACCGGCGACAACACGCCCGCCGTCATCCATGTCGACGTCGGCCCGGGTGCGACGCTCCGGATCATGGTCATGGCCAAGGGCGGTGGCTGCGAGAACCGGTCGAAGTACAAGATGCTCACACCCGCCGAGGGCGTCGCCGGCGTGAAGGAGTGGATCATCGAGTGCGTCAAGACGGCGGGGCCCGACGCGTGCCCGCCGCTCATCCTGGGCGTCGGCGTGGGCGGCACCTTTGAAAAATCGGCGATCCTCTCCAAGAAGGCGCTGTTCCGCGAGCTCGGCTCGCCGAACCCTGACCCGCAGCTCGACGCGCTCGAGAAGGACCTGCTCGATCGCGCCAACCGCCTCGGGATCGGCCCTCAAGGGTACGGCGGCGACACGACCGCGTTCGGCATCCACATCCTGACGTACCCCTGCCACATCACCTCGCTCCCGGTCGCCGTCACCATCGAATGCCACGCGCACCGGCACAAAGAGGTGACGCTGTGAGCGTGACGGCGGCGGCCGACGGGATCAAGGAGATCGGAACGCCACTCAGCGACGGGGACGTCGAGTCGCTCCGGGCCGGGGATCGCGTGAGGATCACGGGCGTCCTCTACACGGCGCGCGACGCCGCCCACGGCCGCCTTTTGCCGTTGATTGAAAAGGGCGAGAAGCTCCCGTTCGACCCGCGCGGCCAGATCATTTACTACACGGGGCCGTCGCCGGCGCGCCCCGGCGACGTCGTGGGCTCGATCGGCCCGACGACGGCGAGCCGGATGGACACGTTCACGCCGTCCCTCCTCGGGCTCGGGCTCAAGGGGACGATCGGCAAGGGCTACCGCTCCCAGGCGGTCAGGGACGCGCTCCGCGCGTACAAGGGCGTGTACTTCGGCGCCATCGGCGGCGCCGGCGCGGTGCTCTCCCAGTTCATCAAGAAGCTCTCGATCGTCGCCTACGAAGATCTGGGCACCGAGGCGATCCGTCGTCTTGAAGTCGAGGGCTTTCCCGCGATCGTCGTCAACGACTGCCACGGCGGCGACCTCTACCAGGACGGGGTGAAGGCCTACGCCCGGGAGGGAGCATGATCGGTCAAGTCGTCGGCCAGGCGCGGCCGCCGATCGCGGCGGCCCACCTGCGGAAGGACGCCTGGTGGGCGCTGCCGCTCACTGTCGTCGTCGTCCTGACCACGTTCGTCGTCTACTCGACGTGGGCGGCGCTCCAGAACGCCCACTATTATGTCGCGCCGTACCTCTCGCCGTTCTACTCCCCGTGCCTCTCGAAGTCGTGTCTGCACTTGACGCTTCCCTGGGGGCTCCCAGCCTTCACCTTCCCGACCATCGGGGTCGTGTCGCCGGCGCTCCTGATCCTCTGGGGCCCGGCGCTCTTCCGGCTCACGTGCTACTACTACCGCAAGGCGTACTATCGCTCCTTCTGGTTGGCGCCCGTCGCCTGTGCGGTGAAGGACGTGAAGGCGGGCTACACGGGTGAGACGCGGTTCCCGCTGATCCTCCAGAACTTCCACCGCTACGCGTGGTACGTGGCGCTGATCTTCATCGTCTTCCTCACCTGGGACGCGATCCTCGCGTTCCGGTTCCCCGACGGCTTCGGCATCGGCGTCGGCACGCTCGTGATGTGGATCAACGTGATCCTCCTCGCGGGCTACACGTTCTCGTGCCACTCCTGCCGCCACGTCTGCGGGGGTCACGTCGACGTCTTCTCGAAGGCGCCCCGGCGCTACACGCTCTGGCACGTCGTCAGCCGGCTGAACGAGCACCACCCGACATTCGCCTGGCTCTCGCTCGTGTTCGTCGGGGTGACCGACCTGTACATCCGTCTGGTCTCCATGGGCGTGATCCGCGACCTGAGGATCCTCTAATGGCGAACGTGGACTACGAGACACACGAGCACGACGTCGTCGTGATCGGCGCCGGTGGCGCGGGACTCCGGGCCGCGATCGAGGCCGCGGCGCAGGGCGTCTCGGTCGGTCTCATCTGCAAGTCGCTCCTGGGCAAGGCGCACACCGTCATGGCCGAAGGCGGCATCGCCGCGGCGCTCGGCAACGTGTGGCCTGAGGACACCTGGCAGGTCCACTTCCGCGACACGATGCGCGGCGGCAAGATGCTGAACAACTGGCGGATGGCGCAGCTGCACGCTCAGGAGGCGCCCGAGCGCGTGCTGGAGCTCGAGCGGTGGGGTGCGCTCTTCGACCGGACCAAGGACGGGCGCATCCTCCAGCGCGACTTCGGCGGTCATCGCTACGCGCGCCTCGCGCACGTCGGGGACCGGACCGGCCTCGAGATGATCCGGACCCTCCAGTACCACGGGATCCACCAGGGGATCGACGTGTACATGGAGTGCACGATCGCGCGCCTGCTGAAGGACGGCGAGCGCGTCTCGGGCGCCGTCGGCTATTGGCGACCCCACGGGAAGGTCGTGCTCTTCAAGGCCAAGGCGGTCGTCCTCGCCACGGGCGGGATCGGTAAGGCGTGGAAGATCACGTCGAACTCGTGGGAGTACACGGGCGACGGCCACGCGCTGGCGCTCTGGGCGGGCGCGGATCTGATCGACATGGAGTTCGTCCAGTTCCACCCGACGGGGATGGTGTGGCCACCGTCCGTGCGCGGCATCCTCGTGACCGAGGGCGTGCGGGGCGACGGCGGGATGCTGAAGAACAACAAGGGCGAGCGCTTCATGTTCAATTACATCCCCGAGTTCTTCAAAGGGGAGACGGCCGACAACGAGGACGAGGCCGACCGCTGGTACGACGACAAGAAGAGCAACCGCCGCACGCCCGACCTGCTGCCACGCGACGAGGTCGCACGCGCGATCAACGCCGAGATGAAGGCCGGACGCGGGAGCCCCCACGGCGGCGTGTACCTCGACATCGCGTCGCGCCGCCCGGCCGACTACATCCGGAGGCGGCTGCCGTCCATGTACCACCAGTTCAAGGAGCTGGCGGGCGTGGACATCACGAAGGAGCCGATGGAGGTCGGGCCGACCTGCCACTACGTGATGGGGGGGGTGCGCGTGGACGCCGACTCCACTGCCGCCACGGTGCCCGGGCTCTTCGCGGCGGGGGAGGTCGCGGGCGGGATGCACGGCTCGAATCGTCTCGGCGGCAACTCGCTCTCGGACCTCCTCGTCTTCGGGCGGCGTGCGGGGCTCCACGCGGCGCTCTACGCGAAGGACTTCGGCGGCCCGCTCACGGTCGACGCCGGCCAGGTCGAGGCGGTCGCGCGCGAGGTGCTCGAGCCGTTCTCGCGCGCGGGCGGCGAGAACCCGTACGCGATCCAGGCCGACCTCCAGGAGACGATGCAGAACCTGGTCGGCCTGATCCGCTCCGAGCGCGAGCTCAAGGAGGCGCTCCGGACGATCGAGACCCTCAAGGCGCGGGCGAAGCGGGTGCGCGCCGAGGGGGCTCGCACCTACAACCCCGGCTGGCACACGGCGCTCGACCTCCGGTCGCTTCTCGCCGTGGCCGAGTGCTGCGCCATGGCGGCGCTCGAGCGCAAGGAGAGCCGTGGCGGCCACACGCGGGACGACCACCCGTACACGGACGATCAGTGGGGCAGGGTCAACGTGGTGTTGCGGCTACGCGACGGCGCGCTCCAGCTCTCGCGCGAGCCCCTGCCCGAGATGCCCGCGGAGCTCAGGGCGCTCTTCCAGGAGAGGAAGTGATGCCGACCTTCACGCTGCGCGTCTTCCGGGGCGACCCGACGCGGGGCGAGTTCAAGGACTATCGCGTGGAGGCCGAGGAGGGGATGGTGGTGCTGGACGTGATCCACCGCCTCCAGGCGACGCAGGCGACGGACCTCGCCGTGCGGTGGAACTGCAAGGCGGGCAAGTGCGGGTCGTGCAGCGCCGAAATCGACGGCCAGCCTCGGCTCATGTGCATGACCCGCATGGACCTCTTCGCCGAGGGTGAGCCGATCACCGTGGCGCCGATCCGTGCGTTCCCGCTCATCCGCGACCTCGTCACGGATGTCGCGTTCAACTTCGAGAAGGCCAAGACGATCCCACCGCTCAGGCTCAAGCCCCCGGAGCCCGACGGCACGTACCGGATGATGCAGGAGGACATCGATCGCATCCAGGAGTTCCACAAGTGCATCGAGTGCTTCCTGTGCCAGGACGTCTGCCACGTGATGCGCGACCACGAGGAGAACAAGCCGGCTTTCGCGGGGCCCCGGTTTTTCATCAAGCTCGCGTCGCTCGAAATGCACCCGCTCGACACGCGCGATCGCACCGCGTTCGGCCGGACCACCGCCGGGGTCGGGCTCTGCAACATCACCAAGTGCTGCACCGAGGTGTGCCCCGAGGGGATCCACATCACCGACAACGCGATCATCCCGCTCAAGGAGCGCGTGGCGGACAGCCTCGATCCGATCGTTTGGCTGCTGCGGAAGTTCCGGAGTCAGAAGACGCAGCCGGTATGACCCGCGTGGTCGGGGACGCGCGCTGAGTCGACACAGGACCCCACCCCAGGCGCGATGAAGATCCACGAGCACCAGGCGAAGGCGCTGCTGCGGGAGTTCGCCGTGCCCGTGCCGCGGGGCGACATCGCGACCACGCCGGCGGAGGCGCGCGCTGTCGCCGCCCGGCTCGGCGGCCGGGTGGTGGTGAAGGCTCAGGTGCACGCGGGCGGGCGCGGCAAGGCGGGCGGGATCAAGCTCGCCGACAACCCGGCGGGGGCGGAGGCCGCCGCGCGGCAGATCCTCGGCATGCGGCTCAAGACGCCGCAGACGCCGCCCGAGGGGATCGAGGTGCGCTCGGTGCTCGTGGAGGAGGCCTCGGCGGTCGAGCGGGAGCTCTACCTCTCGATCACCCTCGACCGGGCCCGCTCGACGCACGTGGCCATGACCTCCCAGGCCGGTGGGATGGAGATCGAGGAGGTCGCCGCCAGGACGCCGGAGAAGATCCTCCGTGAGTGGGCCCACCCGGCCCTCGGCCTCGCGGATCACCAGGCGCGGCGCCTCGCCTTCGGCCTCGGGCTCGCGGGAGCGCAATTCAAGCAGGGCGTCGGCCTCATCCGGAGCCTCTTCACCCTCTACCTCGCCAAGGACTGCTCGCTCGCCGAGATCAACCCGCTCGTCCTCACCCGGGACGGCCGCGTCCTGGCGCTCGACGCGAAGCTCAATTTCGACGACAACGCGCTCTATCGCCACGCGGAGATCGCGGCGCTCCGGGACCCCCACGAGGAAGACCCGCTCGACGTCGAGGCGTCGAAGTACAGCCTGAACTACATCAAGCTCGACGGCAACGTCGGGTGCATGGTGAACGGCGCCGGCCTGGCCATGGCGACGATGGACATCATCAAGCTCGCGGGCGGCGAGCCGGCGAACTTCCTGGACGTCGGCGGCGGCGCCTCTCCGGCGCAGATCGAGAACGCGTTCAGGATCCTCTCCTCCGACCCGAGCGTGAAGGCCGTCTTCATCAACGTCTTCGGCGGCATCCTGCGCGTCGATCGTCTCGCGGAGGGCCTGATCGTCGCCGTGAAGGAGCTCGGCCTGCGCCTGCCCGTCGTGGTGCGCATGGAAGGGACCAACGTCGAGCTGGGCAAGAAGATGCTCGCCGAGTCGGGGCTCAGGTTCGTCACCGCCGACGACATGGGCGACGGCGCGCGCAAGGCCGTGGCGCTGGCGAAAGGGTCGCGGTGAGCATTCTCGTCGACAAGACGACCCGCGTCGTCGTCCAGGGCATCACCGGTCGCGAGGGGGCCTTCCACGCGGCCCGTTGCAAGGAGTACGGGACGATTGTCGTCGGTGGCGTCACGCCGGGGAAGGGCGGGACGACGCACGAGGGGTTCCCCGTGTGGAACACTGTGGCTGAGGCGGTCCTGAACGAGCGGGCGAACTGTGCCCTCATTTTCGTGCCGCCCCCGGCGGCTGCCGACGCGATCATGGAGGCGGCCGCGGCCGGTGTCCCCCTGATCGTCTGCATCACCGAGGGGATCCCGGTGGCCGACATGGTCCGGGCGAAGCACTTCCTCGCGGAGACGACGAGCCGGCTCATCGGGCCGAACTGTCCTGGCATCATCACCCCGGACCAGGCGAAGATCGGCATCATGCCCGGCCACATCCACAAGCGCGGCCCGGTCGGCGTCGTCTCGCGGAGCGGCACCCTGACCTACGAGGTCGTCGGGCAGCTCACGGCGCGGGGGATCGGCCAGTCCACGTGCGTGGGAATCGGCGGCGACCCCGTGAACGGCACGAGCTTCGTGGACGTTCTCCGGCTCTTCAACGACGATCCCGAGACGCGCGCGATCATGATGATCGGTGAGATCGGCGGGACGGCCGAGGAGGAGGGCGCCGCGTTCATCCAGGCGCACGTGACGAAGCCCGTCGTCGCCTTCATTTGCGGCCAGACGGCGCCGCCCGGCCGACGCATGGGGCACGCGGGCGCGATCATCGCGGGCGGCCGGGGGACGGCGGCGGAGAAGATGAAGGCGCTCGCGACCGCCGGCGCGACGCTCGTCCAGAGCCCGGCGGACATGGGCGCGACCGTGGCGACGGTGCTCGGCGCATGAGCGTCGAGCGGACGCTCGCGATCATCAAGCCGGACGCGATCGCCAAGGGTGTCGCCGGCCAGATCGTGACCCGCATCGAGAACGCGGGCTTCAAGATCCTCGCGGTGAAGCTGATCCGCATGTCGCACGAGGACGCGGCGGGCTTCTACGTCGTCCACACGGCGCGGCCGTTCTACCGGAGCCTTTGCACGTTCATGACCCAGGGGCCGTGCCTGCCGATGGTGCTCGAGGGCGACAACGTCATCCAGCGCTGGCGCGAGCTCATGGGCGCGACGGACCCGGCGAAGGCCGCGCCCGGCACCATCCGAAGAGACTTCGCCGCGTCGATCGAGGCGAACGCGGTGCACGGCTCCGATTCGCTCGAGTCCGCGGCGTTCGAGATCCCGTACTTCTTCGCGAGCCTCGAGCTCTGCCCGCGCTAGGCCCGGGGTGGACTCTGGGTGGTGGGGGGCGAAGCCCGCCGCCGAGGGTCCTAATACGTGAACGGGAAGGGCATCGGCGGCCGACCGAATGGCCGCCCGCCCCGCACCGTCAACACGGGGACGAGCTTCTTGGTCCCGCTGCGCCGGTTCTGGCGCGTGTCCACGAACTCGACCGGCGCGTCCACCAGATCGAAGATCGCCACGTCTGCCGGCGCGCCGATCTGGAGCGTGCCGAGACCGGGCACGCGGCCGATGACTCTCGCGGGCTCGACGGTCGCCTTGGCCACCACGTCCTCGAGCGGCATGCCCAGGTTGAGGAATTTCGACATCACGTTGGGGAGTGTCGGATACCCGGGCGTGTTGATGCTGACGGCGTGGATGTCGCTCGAGATGGTGTCGGGCGGCGCGCCCTGCTGCAGGGCGGGCTCGCAGACCGTGTAGTCGAAGCTTCCGCCTCCATGGCCGACGTCGAAGATGACCCCGCGTTGCTTGGCCGCGCGCGCGGCGGGCAGGAGCTGGCCGTTCTGCACGGTGTTGTTGCCGGCGCCGCTGTACGCGTGGGTCAGGATGTCGCCCGGCCGCAGCAGGTCGAGCAGGTCCGACAGCGAGCCCGGCGCGGCGCCGATGTGGCACATGACCGGGACTTGTTTCCCGACCATCTCGGCGGCCCGGATCGCGCGTCGTAGCGGCTCGAGCCCGTTCTGCCCGACGACCGAGTCGGTGATGCGTACCTTCACGCCGAGCACCACGTCCGGGTTCTCGGCGACGGCCCTGGCGCAGCCGTCCACGTTCGCATAGTCGATGTTCAGCATCTCGCCCGGCGCGAGCCCACCGGCCAGGCCGATGGAGGCGATGTGGACGAAGGCGAAGATACGCGTGCGCGACTGCGGCAACGCGTAGTGACGGATCGCCCCGAAGGTCTGCCATCCTGCGTCGCCCGCCGAGACGGCGGTCGTCACCGCGGTGATCGGCACCAGCTCGTCGGCCGGCAGCCCGATGCCGAGATGCGGAACCAGGTGCGTGTGCAGATCCACGAGCCCGGGCGTGACGAGCTTGCCCGCGGCGTCGATCCGCTGAACGGCGCGGTCGGCGGGGAGGCTCGGCGCGATCGCGGCGATCTGGCCGAACTTGACTCCGATGTCGCGCTTGCCGTGGAGCTTCTGGCTCGGATCGAGCACGTCGCCGTTGGCGATGACGATGTCGAACTTGAGCGCCGGGTCCGCGGGATTGAAGCCTCGCGGCGCCGGGTGGGCAGCCGCCTGGGCGACGAGTGTCGGCGCCTGGGCGCCCGCGCCGGGGGTCTGCCCGGCGAGCGTGACACCTGCGGCCGCGGCGGTGGTGGAGAGGAGGAAGTTCCGTCGGGTGACGTCCATGCCTGACCTCCTAGCGCGCGGCGCCGCGCATGGACGCCGGCTGGCCCGGGAGCCTGAAGCGCTTCCCCGTGTCCGTGACCGTAGCGCCCTCCACCTTGAGGATGGACACGTCGCGGTCGGTGTAGTTGCCGACGTAGAGGTACTTGCCGTCCGGGCTGAAGACGACCCCCTCGGGCAAGCCGCCCACCTCGACCTCGCCGACCTTCGTCACCTTCTTGCCGTCGATCCTCAGTACGACGACCTTGCCCGCGCGGTTCGCGAACCAGGCGTTCTTCGCCACGCCGGCGCTGCCGTTGAGCAGGATGGCGACGGCGATCTCGCCGGTCGGGCTGATCGAGAAGCCCTCGGGCGCGTCACCGACGACCACCCGATCGATGACGCGCGGTGGATTCGCCTCAAGGTCGATGACACTCACCGTGTCCACGTGACCGTCGGAGGCCCCGCCGTTGCCGTTGTCGGCGGTGAGGGCGAGCTTGCCGTTCGGCGTGATGTCGATGTTGTACGGCCAGAGCCCGGCCGGCATGTCGTACTTCGTGTACGTGACCTTCTGGCCGTTGATCTCGAGCATCGCGACCTTGTGGCCGGGGAACTTGACCGCGAACGCGCGCCGGCCGTCCGGCGCGATCGCGACGGCCGCGACCATCTCGCCCATCGCCACCGTGTCGATCAGCTTCACCTCCTTGCCCTGGATCGCGAGCACGCTGATCGAGTTGTCCGCGCGGTTCGTTACCAGCGCCAGATCGCCCGCGCGGTTGATGGCGAGGCCGGAGGGCTGTTTGCCGACCTCCACCGTCGCGATGTGCGTGGGCGGGCTCGTGGTCAGGTCGATGACGTAGAGCTTGGTGTCGGGCGCGGGCTTCCAGGCGCCGCCGTCCTGCGCCCACGCCATCGAGTTGGCGACGAGCGCCAGCTTGCCGTCGGGGGTGATCTGGAGGTTCGTCGGCGGCCCGAAGACCGAGTTCATCAGCGGGAGGCTCACGAGGATCCGCGGCGCCTCACGGTTCGAGATGTCCACGACGGACACGGTGTCCTTTCCGGGCGGGAGGAAGACCGGCTTTCCCGCGTCGTCCCAGGTCACCTTCTCGTCGTTGCCGACGAGCATGAGCTGCGCGGGCGCCTGGCGCGGAGCCAGCGCGAGCACCACAACGAGCAGGAGCGTCAGGTTGAAGCGCATGTCGTCCTCCGACGGGTCCGTGGGTTACGTCGCGCTGCGCCATCCTCAACGGTCACGCTCGGCGATGCTAAGAGCACCGGGAGCCCGCGTCAACCCTGATAGAATCCCGGAAGGTGATGGACCTCCCCGAGCCCTTCGCCGCCGCGAGCGGGCGTTAGCGGTGCGCGTCGTCATCGACCGGGTCTCGAAGACGTACGTGGACCGCCGCGGCCAGGCCGTCGACGCGCTCGGCGAGGTGAGCCTCGCGGTCGAGTCGGAGGAGTTCGTCGCGCTCCTCGGCCCCTCGGGCTGCGCCGCGGTGCTCTACTCGCACAAGTTCGCCCTGGACCGGGCGCGCGCCGTCGCCTTCATGAAGGGCTACGTAAAATCGTCCCGCCACTACTTCGACGCCGTGCTCCGGAAGAGGTCAGGCCCCGCGTTCGACGAGGTCGTCGCGATCACGGCGAAGCATACCGGCGCCCGCCCGGACCTCATCCGCCGCGGGTTCCCCTATCAGGATCGCGACGGCCGGCTGATGCCCGGCGACATCGAGCGCCAAACCGCGTGGTGGTACGCGCAGGGCCTCATCAAGGCGCCGATCGCGGAGCGGGACGTCGTCGACGAGAGCTTCCTGCGCGAGGCCCTCAAGGGGCTCCAGTGATCCACGTCGTCGTGGGGTCGCGGCCAGGGCGCAGGGCGCCGACCCGACGAACGGGTCGGGTATCATGGAGGAGTCGCGCGACGGCATCGAGCCGCTCACCGGATGGAGGCGTCGCTTGCAGGTCGAGAGGGACGAGGTGATGGCCACCGGCGTCTCGAGCCGAGGCTCATGACCACCCGTCGAATCGCGAAGGTCCTCGTCGCGAACCGCGGCGAGATCGCCGTGCGCGTGATCCGCGCGTGCCGCGAGCTCGGCATCGCGCCCGTCGCGGTCTTCTCCGAGGCGGACCGCGAGGCGCTTCATGTGCTCATGGCCGACGAGGCGTACCCGATCGGGCCCGCCCCCGCCACCGAGAGCTACCTCAACATCGAGAGGCTCGTAAACGTCGCGAAGGCGGCCGGCGCCGACGCGGTCCATCCCGGCTACGGGTTCCTCGCCGAGAACGCCGCGTTCGCCGAGGCGTGCGGCGCCGCCGGGCTCGTCTTCGTCGGTCCACCGCCGTCCGCGATCCGCGCGATGGGCGACAAGATCGCGGCGCGCCGGATCGCGCGCGAGCTGGGCGTGCTCATGGTCCCCGGGACCCTCGAGCCGGTCACCGACGCCGCCGCGGCGCGCGCCACGGCCAGCGAGATCGGCTACCCGCTGATGATCAAGGCGGCGATGGGCGGCGGCGGCAAGGGCATGCGCCTCGTCCGTCAGGCGGCGGAGCTCGAGGGGGCACTCCGGGCGGCGCGGGGCGAGTCCGCCGGCGCGTTCGGCGACAGCGCGGTCTACCTCGAGCGCTACGTCGAGGAGGCGCGACACATCGAGATCCAGGTGCTTGCCGACGCCCACGGTCGGGTGATCCACCTCGGGGAGCGCGAGTGCTCGATCCAGCGGCGCCACCAGAAGCTCGTCGAGGAGTGCCCGTCGCCCTTCGTCGACGCCGCCATGCGCGAGCGCATGGGGCAGGCCGCGTGCCGGATCGCGAAGGCGGCGGGCTATGTCAGCGCGGGCACCGTGGAGTTCCTCGTGGACGCGGAGCGGAACTACTACTTCCTCGAGATGAACACCCGCCTTCAAGTCGAACACCCCGTGACCGAGCTGGTCACGGGCATCGACCTCGTGCGCGAGCAGCTCAGGATCGCGAGCGGTGAGCCACTCGGCCGCGCCCAGGACGACGTCCAGTGGCGCGGCGCCGCGCTCGAGTGCCGGATCAACGCCGAGGACCCCTTCGGTGGGTGGCTCCCGTCGCCGGGGACGATCACGGCGCTCCGAGGGGCATCGGGTCCCTGGGTTCGCGAGGACTCGGGTGTCTACGAAGGCTGCACGGTACCCCGCTTCTACGACACGCTCCTCGCCAAGCTGATTGTCTGGGGCGTCGACCGCGCGACGGCGATCGAGCGGATGGCGCGCGCGCTCGCCGAGTACAGGGTCGTGGGCGTCCGGACGACGATTCCAGTGCTCGCCCACATCATCGCGCACGCGGACTTCCGCGCGGGCCGGCTGTCCACGCGCTTGCTCGAGCGGATCATGGCAGGTCTCCCGCCGGCGCGCGGCCGCCTGCGCTCGGTTGCCCTCGTCGCCGCCGTCCTCACAGAGTACGAGCGCCTCGGCCACCCTCCGCTGACGCCGTCGCCGGCCGCGGACGCGTGGCGATGGGGTCGTCGCTCCGGATGGAGATCGCGATGAGCGCCTCAGGCCACCCACCGAGTCTGCCGGTCCCGGGGACCCGCAACTTGATCATAGGCTCGCCTCGGACGGCGGGGCCCCAGCCCCGCGACGTCCTGCGGCTCGCACCACCATGAAGTTCGTCGCGACGATCGGCGACCGCGTCGAGACGGTGGAGGTGACCGGCACGGCCGGGCGCTATCGGCTGACGATCGGGAGCGAGGTTCGCGAGGTCGATGCGCGGCTGACCGGACCCGGCATATACTCGCTGCTGATCGACGGGGTCTCGTACGTGGCCGACGTCGCCGACCGCGACGGGGCGTGCGTCGTCGGTGTCGCGGAGGAGACGTACCTGATCCGGCTCGAGGAGGAGACTCGCTACGTCATCCGGACCAAGGGCGGCGCGGCGGCGGGCGCCGGGCCCCAGACCCTGACGGCGCCGCTTCCGGGAAGGATCACCCACGTCGCGGTCAGGACGGGCGACACCGTCGTGGCAGGCGACACGCTCCTCGTGATCGAGGCGATGAAGATGGAGAACGAGCTGCGGGCCGGGGCCCCCGGAACGGTGGCGGAGGTCCGCGTCAGCCCCGGCCAGGCGGTGAACGCCGGCGACGTTCTCGTGGTGATCAGCTGATGGCCGACGCGGTGATCGAGTTCAAGTCCGTCAACAAGTGGTTCGGGAAGATGCACGTCCTGCGCGACATCACGCTGGCCGTGACGGCGGGCGAGGTGGTCGTCGTGTGCGGCCCGTCGGGCTCGGGCAAGAGCACCCTCATCCGCTGCGTGAACGCGCTCGAGCCCATCCAGGGTGGCGAGCTCGTCGTGCTCGGCGAGTCCCTCACGAGGCCCGGCGTCAGCCTCTCGGCCCTACGGACGCGCGTCGGCATGGTCTTCCAGTCGTTCAACCTGTTCCCGCACATGACGGTGCTCGAGAACATCATGCTGGCGCCCGTCAAGGTGCGCGGCCTCAGCAAGGCCGAGGCGGCGCGCACGGCGCGCGCGCTCCTCGAGCGGGTCCGCATCCCGGACAAGGCGGAGAACTACCCCGCGAACCTCTCGGGCGGCCAGCAACAGCGCGTCGCGATCGCGCGCGCGCTGGCGATGCAGCCGAAGATCATGCTCTTCGACGAGCCCACCTCTGCGCTCGATCCGGAGATGATCAACGAAGTCCTTGACGTCATGACCGACCTCGCGAAGGACGGCATGACGATGATCGTCGTCACGCACGAGATGGGATTCGCGCGGCGGGTGGCCCACCGCGTCGTCTTCATGGATGCCGGCCGGGTGGTGGAGGAAGCCCCGCCCGAGCAGTTCTTCGCCGCGGCGAGGTCGGAGCGTGCCCGGGAGTTCCTGTCGAAAATTCTCACCCACTGAGCGGAGGGTCATGATGAGGCGAATGCTGGCGGTTCTCTCCATCCTCGGGCTCGCGCTGCCGATCGCGGCGCCCGCGCTCGCGCAGCAGGGCACGCTGGAGAAGATCGGTCAGAGCGGCGTGCTGACGATCGGGACGCGTACGGCATCCCCGCCGTTCGCGTTCGTCAACAAGCAAAACGAGTGGGTCGGCTTCTCGATCGACCTGGTCGAGCAGGCCGTCAAGCCCGCGATCGAGCGAAAGCTCGGCAAGCCCATCACGATCGAGAAGAAGGAGTCGACGCCGCCGACGCGCATCCCCTTGCTGTCGTCGAACGCGGTGGACCTCATCGCCGGCACGATGACCGATACCCGCGCGCGCCGCGAGTCGGTGGACTTCAGCCTGACCTTCTTCGTCACCGGAGCGCAGTTCCTGGTGAAGAAAAACAGCCCGATCAGGGGGATCGAATCGATCGCGGGCAGGCGCGTCGCCGCCCAGCAGGGCTCGACGAACGCCAAGCTCATCCGCGAGCGGATGCCGACGGCGAGGCTCCAGGAGTTCCCGGACCAGCCGGCGGCGTTCCAGGCGCTCGCGCAGGGGCAGGTCGACGCCTACACGAACGATGGGATCCAGCTCTACGGGCTTCGAGCCAAGGCGCCGAGGCCGGACGACTGGAAGGTCGTGGGCGACTTCTTCTCCTACGAGCCGTACGGCATGGCGATGCGGAAGAATGACTCGGACTTCCGCCACGCCGTCAACGTCGGGCTCATGGAGGCGATCGAGTCGGGCAAGTACTTCGAGCTCTACGACAAGTGGTTCGGGCCGAACGGCGAGACCCCCTATCCGCTGACGCCGGAGAACAAGCGCTTCCTGATCATGCAGGTGGTGCCAAAGTAGGCCGGACCCTCGTTGCACTACGACTTCCACTGGCAGGTGCTCTGGAGCGGCCAGTCGGGGCGCTGGCTGCTCCAGGGCCTCGGCACGACGCTCGCGATCTCGAGCCTCGCGTGGCTCCTCGCCGTGGGCCTCGGGATCCTGTCGGGCGCCCTCCGCACGGTCCCGTGGAAGGCGCTGCGCGCCGTGGCGGCGTTCTACGTCGAGTTCTTCCGCAACGTCCCGCTGCTCGTCTGGATGTTCTTCTGGTATTTCGGGGTTCCGCCACTCCTCCCTGAGGCGGCCCGCGAGTGGCTCTTCGACCACGGAGCCGAGTTCTGGGCCGGAATGTTCGCGCTCGGCGTCTACCACGGCGCCCGCATGTCGGAGGTCATTCGCTCGGGCATCCAGTCGATCCCGAAGACCCAGTTCGAGGCCGCCGTGGCGATGGGGCTCACGACGTTCCAGGCCTACCGGCTTGTCATCCTGCCGATCGCGCTCCGGCTCATCGTGCCGCCCGCGACGAGCGAGTCGCTCAACCTGCTCAAGAACTCGTCGGTCGCGCTCACGATTAGCGTGGCGGAGCTCACCTTCCAGACCCGCCAGATCGAGACCTACACGGCGAGAGCGATCGAGGCGCTCACGGCGGGCACCGTCATCTACCTGGTGCTCTGTGTCGGGATCGCGACGATCATGGCCCGCGTCGAGCGCCGCTTCGCGATCCCCGGCCTCATCGCGCGCGGCGGGTGAGCCGGTGCTCGACCTCTCGGTCATCGTCAACAACTTCGCCTTCCTCGTGGTCCAGGGGCTCCTGGGCCTCGGGGGCTTCACCGGCGGCACGCTGCGCCTCGCGATCCCCGCGATCGTCCTCGGCTTCGTCCTCGGCATCTTCATCGGGATCGCGCGGCTCGCGCGCGCCTGGTGGATCAGCCTGCCGGCGACGCTCTACGTCGAGTTCTTCCGCGGCGTGCCGCTCGTGATGGTGATCTTCTGGATCTGGTTCATCATCCCCCAGCTCCTGCGGCGCCCCATCCCCGAGTACGGCGTCGCGCTCACGGCCTTCGTCGTCTTCGAGGCGGCGTACTTCGGCGAGATCGTGCGCGCGGGCATCCAGTCGGTGCCGCGCGGCCAGGTCGAGGCCGCGACGGCGCTCGGCCTGACGCGCGCGCAATCGATGCGGTTCGTCGTGCTGCCACAGGCGATCCGCAACATGGTGCCGTCGCTCGTCACACAGATGATCGTGCTCTTCAAGGACACCTCGCTCGCTTCGATCATCGGCTACGTGGACCTCACCAAGGCGGCGCAGATCGTCAACAACCGTGAGATTCGCCCGTTCGAGCTCTACCTCTTCATCGCGGTCGTCTACTTCGTCTTCACCTACTCGATGTCCCGGATCGCCGCGCGCTTCGAGCGCCGGCTCGCCTGACGGGCGCGGCGGGCCCGTGCTCGAGGTCCTCTTCAAGACGCTCGTCTCGCTGGGCCTCCTCGCGGTCGGCGCGGCCTACGCCGGCGGCTGGCGCCGGCTGCGCGCCGCCGGCTACGCGGCGCCGCGCTGGCGGTTCGCGCTCTACGTGCTCGGCCTCGCCACGATCGGGGCGGCGCTCCTCTCCCCCCTCGACGCCCTCGCGGCCGAGCGCTTCTCGGCCCACATGGGCCAGCACCTGCTCCTGACGATGGTCGCGGCGCCGCTCCTGGTCCTCGGCAACCCGCTGCCGCTCGTCCTCTGGGGCGTGCCGGCCGGCGCCCGGCGCGCGCTCGGGGCGACGCTGCGGCGTGGCGCGCCGCTCCGGACCGGGCTGTCGGCCCTCACCTTGTTGCCCGTGGCCGGGATCCTCCACGTCACCACGGTCTGGGTCTGGCACCTGCCGTTCATGTACGATGCCGCGGCCGAGCACGAGCTGGTGCACGCCGTCGAGCACGCGACCTTCTTCTCGACGGCGATCCTCTTCTGGTGGCCGATCGTCCAGCCGGCGCCGCGGCTCCGCCCGCGACCCCATGCCGGCTTCCAGATCCTGTACCTTCTGCTCGCGACCGCGCAGAACACGGCGCTGGGGATGCTGCTCGCCGTGCCCGAGCGCGCGTACTACCCGTATTACGTGCGGACCGCGGCGGTGCTCGGCATCAGCGCGGTGGACGATCAACTGCTCGGGGCGGGCCTCATGTGGAGCGGGGGACACATGTACCTGCTCCCGATCCTTCTGGTCCTCTGGGGCCTCGCGCGCGAGCGCGTCGTGTAGAATCGCCCAGGAAGGAGGACGCCATGCCCCTGCCACCGGCCGCCTTCGCCGAGGCCCTGCTCAAGGAAGCCCGCGAGACGCACCCCTGGCTCCATCACCCGCTGTTCCAGCTGATCTCTCGGGGGGAGCTCCCGCGCGCCCAGCTCCAGCGCGTCATCCGGCAGCAGGGGTGCTTCTTCCTCGACACGCTCCGGCACGCGGCGTGGAAAATCATCTCCGTCGGCGGCGACACGCCGACCTTCGAGGACCTCGAGCGCCAGCGCGCCCTGATCCCGCTCGTCGTCGAGGAAGGCGGTGCGGACACGGTGGGCGGGAAGACGACGGCCCACGCCTACCTCTTCGTCAAACTCGCCGAGGCCCTCGGCATCGCGCGGGACGAGCTGTTCTCGACGGAGTACCTGCCCACGACCATCATCGAGAAGAACGAGCTGTTCCTGCTGCAGCGCTCGTCCACGCTCGAGGCCCTCTGCGGGGGGAACATCGCGACGGAGTCGATCAACCCGATCCACATGCAGCGGATGGCGGACGCGATGGAGAAGCACTACGGCGTGGACCGGGCGGCGCTCGATTTCTACTACGTCCACGTCGAGGTCGAGGGCGAGCATGCCGAGCGCGCGGTGCGGATCCTCTCGACGCTCGCGACCACGGATGCCGAGCAGGCGCGCGGCCGCCTCGCGATGCGGCGCGCGCTCACCGCCCGGCGGATCTGCGCCGACGGGATGCTCGAGGCGTTCGTCGGCCGGGACGGCCGCTGAGCGTGTCTCGGGCGCCCTCAGTCTCCCGGCAGGCGGAGCACCTCGTCGTGCTTGCGGACACGCTCGCCGACCTTCAGCGCCACCTCGCTGCCGCGCTCGGCGCGCTGCACCCCGCGGTGGTCCACCTGGAGCGACTCGACCCGCTGGATGACGTCGGTCGTGTGACCGCGGATGCGGATCCTGTCGCCGACCTGGAGGGCGCCGTCGCCGAGCGTGATCGCCGCGACGCCGACCTTTGCGTAGTAGTCCGTGACGGTGCCGACCTTCTCTTCCGTCGCCACGCGCTGCTCGCGCCGCCCCGGCCCCTACTTGATCGCGCCCGCGGTCAGGCCGGAGACGTAGTAGTCGAGAAAGAAGACGTACAGGATCACGATCGGGACCGAGCCGAGGACGGCTCCCGCCATGAGCGAGCCCCAGAAATAGATGTCGCCGCGGATCAGCTCGCTCGTCACGCCGACGCTCGCGGTGATCTGGTCCGACGACGACGTGAACGTGAGGGCGTAGATGAACTCGCTCCACGAGAGTGTGAATGCGAACAGGGCGGCACACACGAGACCGGGGATCGCGATCGGCAGCACGATGCGCAGCAGCGCCTGGATGCGCGTGGCGCCGTCGACCATCGCGCACTCCTCGACCTCCTTCGGCACGGTGCGGAAGTAGCCCATGAGGAGCCACGTGCAGAACGGCACCAGGAACGTCGGGTAGGTCACCACCAGGGCCCACTTGGAATCGCCAAGCCCCAGCCAGTTCACGACCTGGGCGAGGGGGAGGAACAGGAGCGAGGTGGGCACGAGGTAGGTCACGAAAATGCCGGTGCCGAACGTGTCCACGCCGAAGAACCTGAGCCGCGCCAGCGCGTAGGCCGCGACGGTCCCGATCACGACGGACACGCTCGTGGCGAGCACGGTGACGATCAAGCTGTTCTTGGTCCAGGTGAGGAACTCGGTGTCCCACAGCAGCTTGCCGTAGTGCTCGAGCGTCGGCCCCTGGCGGATGATGAGCGGCACCGCGTGCCGGTCGTAGAGCTCGCGATCCTGCTTCAGCGAGGTGAGCGCCATGTGGTAGAAGGGGAACAGCGCGAAGACGAGGAAAGGAACGAGCAGGAGATGCATCGTCAGCTTCCGCAGCCGCGGCCGCTTCGCGACCGCCATCAGTATGCCTGCTTCCGCACGAAGCGGAGCTGAGCCCAGACGACGAAGACGAGCAGCGGGAAGAGGTAGAGCGAGATGGCCGCGCCCTCGCCGATCCGCCCCGTGTCGATGCCCACCACACGGGACAGCGTGGCGAAGAGGTGGGTGGAATTGATCGGCCCGCCGCGGGTGAGCACGTAGACGATGTTGAAGTCGCTGAAGGTGAAGATCGTCGAGAAGAGCACCACGATCGCCAGCACCGGCTTAAGGAGCGGGAGGGTGATGAGCCAGAAGCGCGCAACGGGGCCGGCGCCGTCGGCCTCCGCCGCCTCGTAGAGCTCGCGCGGAATCGCGACGAGCCCCGCGAGGATGGTGATGGCGAAGAAGGGCAGCCCCCGCCACACGTTGACCGTCACCACGGCCGTCATCGCGTAATACTTCTGGCCGAGCCAGTTTGGCCCGGGCGGATCCATGAACCCGACCGCGATGCCCGTCCAGTTCACCACGCTGTAGAGCGAGTTGAACATCCACCACCAGCCGAGCGTCGAAAGCGCGGTGGGGATCACCCACGGCAGCAGCACCGCGCCGCGGATGAAGCGCTTGAACCAGAGCTGCTCGTTGAGGAGCAGCGCCAGGCAGATTCCGAACACCAGCTTAAACGCCACCGCGATCCCGGTGAAGACGAAGGCGTTCTGGAAGGTCTGACGGAAGGCGTCGCTGTCCCAGAGCCGCACGAAGTTCCTGATCCCGATGAATTCGCTCGGGCGGCCGATGAACGCGTTCGACATGGCGAAGTAGAGCGCCATCAGGAAGGGATAGGCGACGAGGAGCACGAGGAGGAGCAGGGCCGGCGTGACGAATACCGGCCCGAGGATCGACTCCTGGTCGAGCCACTCGCGCACGCGCCCGGCGAGCCGCGGGCGGCCGCGCGGGACTGGGATGTCGTCTGCTCTGACGGCCATGTCAGCCGGCGAGGATCTTCCTCATTTCGATCTCGGCCCAGGCGATGGCGTCCTTGGTCGAGGTGCCCGTCACCGCCTTGGCGAGCATGTTGGGCAGCAGATAGGTGTTGGTGATGAGCTGGACCTTGTCCGAGGGCGGCGCCGGCCATCCATAGGTGTGGTACTGGACCCCCTCGCCTCTGAGGGCGGCGTACTTGGGATCCGTGCGCAGTACTGGATGGTCTTGGAGCTTGTCGTAGACTGGCAGATTGAACGCGTCGCCCGACATGATGTACTCGTCGTAGACCTCTCGCTTGCCGAGCAGGTACCGGATCCACTCCTTGGCGGGCTCGACGTTCTTCGAGAATTTCCAGATGCCGATGTGGCGCGGAGTGTCGGTCTCGTGGCGGCCCTGGGGGCCGCCGAGGCTCCGGTGGTGGTTGATGCCATCGGCGGTGACGAGCTTCCGCTGCTTTGCCACGATGTAGGCGCTCACGGGGTTGTGGATCCAGCCCGCCTTGCCCTGCTGGATCGACTCGTTGTTGCTCGCGTCCGACCACGACAGCACCTCGGGCTCCATGCAGTCGCGGAACATCTTCTTGTACCACTCGATCGTCTGGGCGGTGGCCGGCGAGTTGATGCGCACGGTCTTGCCGTCCTTGTCCACCTCCATGCCGCCGAACGACCACAGCACGGGCCCGGCGGTGGAGATCGAGTCGTAGTTCTGGCTGATGGGGATGCCCACCGGGTTCCCCATCTTCTTGAGCTCCTTGCCCACGGTGTAGAGGTCTTCCCAGGTGTCGGGCACCTTGAGGCTCGCCTTCTTGAAGAGGTCCTCGCGATAGGTCGCGACGAACATCCCGTGGTACTGGGGCACGGCGCGCCACACCCCGTTGACGTGAGCGCCTTCGTACGCCGAGCTGATCGCCTTGCCGTACTTCTTCTCGAGCTCGCCCACGACATCCGAGACGTCGACGAGCTGGGGCTCGTACAGCCACGGGAAGTGCATGCGCATCTCGACGAGGTCGTGCCCGGCCTGGGTCTGGACCTCGGACGCGTACTTGGCCTGCTGCGGGCCCATGTGCGAGACGTGGTCGATCTTGAGCTTGATGCCGGTGTCCCTGGTGAAGCGCTGGCCGATCTCGGCCAGCTTCTTGTCCGAGGCGGGGGCGAAGTTGTTCCAGCAGAGGTACGAGATCTCCCGCTGCTGGCCGCGGGCCGGCGGAACCCGCGTGGCGAGAATGCCGGCGAGGCCTCCAGCGGCTGTCGTCAGGAAGCGGCGGCGGCGGATCGGCTCCATGGCTCCTCCCTTTCTGGCGATGCAGGGCCGCAGGATACGAAGCGGTGAGAGGAGTGTAGACAACGCGCGCCGGGTGTCAAGGCGCGCCGCGGCTCACGACGTCTCCTCCGCCTCGCGGATCGTGCGGGGGAACCGCTCCTCCAGCATCACGTAGAGCGTCGGGATGAGGATCAGCGTGAAGAAGGTCGAGACGAGCAGCCCGCCGATGACCGCGATCGCCAGCGGCTGGTTCGCCTCCGTGCCGACCCCGAACGCCAGCGCCATCGGCAGCAAGCCGACGACGGTCGTGAGGACGGTCATGAGAATGGGGCGCAGGCGGATCCGCCCGGCCCGCGGGACCGCGACGCGCAGGGGCTCGCCGTGGCGGCGCCGCTCGTTGATGTACTCGACGAGGAGCACGCCGTTGGAGACGACGATGCCGACCATCATGATGATGCCCATGAACGACGTCGTGGAGAGGGTCGTGTTCGTGAGGTAGAGCGCCCAGAAGACGCCGATGAGCCCCATGGGCACGGAGAACATGATCGTGAACGGATCCTTGAGCGAGCGGAACTGAGACGCGAGCACCATGTACACGAGCAGGACCGCGAGGAGGGAGGTGAAGGAGAGGCTCGCGAAGGACTCGCGCTGCTGCTCGGTCTGGCCCCCGAGGCGGACCGTGAAGCCGGCCGGCAGTGGGAGCCGACCGAACTTCGCCTCGAGCTCCTCCGAGATCGAGCCGAGGTCGCGGCCCACGGCGTTGGCCGCGATGCGGACGAGACGCTGCTGGTACTTCCGCTCGATCTCCACCGGACCCGCCGACTGCTTGATGTCCGCGATCGTGGACAGGAGGACGGGGCGCCCGTCGTCCGTCGTCACGAAGATCCGCCCCAGATCCTCCGGCGTCCGCCGGTACGGCTCGTCGAGCTGGACGACGACATTGTACTGGTTGCCCGTCCGCGGGTCGGTGAAGATCGACGGGCTGATGCTCGCGTTGGAGTTCAGCGAGAAGAGGACGGCCTCCGCGATCCCTCGCTGGAAGAGGCCCGCGGCCGCCGCCTTCTCGCGGTCGACCGTGATCTCGAACTGTGGGTAGTTCGCGTCGCGGCTGATCGTCACGTCGGTGACGCCGCTCGTGGACGCCATGATGCGGGCGAGCTCGCGCGAGAGGGCGTCCGCCGCGCCGAGGTCGTAGCCGAGGACCTCGACCTCGAGCGCCGTGTCGGACCCGAAGTTGATGGTCCGGGCCACCAGGCCGCCAGGGACGAAGCGATACGTCGTGCCGGGAAACTTCCCGGCGAAGCGGGGCCTGAGCGCGGCGATGATCTCCCGGTCGCTCCGCTTGCGCTCGTCCGCGGTCGAAAGGTCGACCTGCACACTGGCGCTGTGCGGGCCCGTGTTGCTGGTGAAGACCGCCGACGGCCCTTGCGGGATGCCGACGTTCGAGACGATCGAGACCAGCTCCTCTGCGCGCAGCTCCGCCTTGACGATCGACTCCATCGCCTTGACGATCCGTTCCGTCTCCTCGACCCGCGTGCCCACCGGCGCCTTGAGGTTGATGCGGAACTGCGCCTCGTCCGACGCCGGGAAGAACTCCGTGCCGATGAGCGGCCCGAGACCGAGGGAGGGCGCGGACACGAGGAAGAGGCTGGCCACGAACGCGCCCGCGGTGGAGCCCACCACCAGGCGCGGGTGCGCGAGCGCCCACTCGATCGATCGCGCATAACGCTCCTCGATCCACGTGAAGAAGTACCGAGAGCCGAGGAACAGACGGTCCCGCAACGACCGGGACGCGGGGCCGACCGGCTTCTCGGGCGTGATCAGCTTCAGGGCCAGGAGTGGCGTCACGGTGCGCGAGACGAGGAAGGAGGCAAAGAGCGAGATCGAGATCGTGAACGTGAGCGGGATGAAGAGCAGTTTGATCTGACCCTCGAGGAACACCGTCGGCACGAAGACGATGATCGTCGTGATGGTCGCGGAGAAGATCGGCATCGCCACCTCACGCGCGGCGTCGAGGACGGCCGTACGCCGCGGCGTGCCCGGGATGTTCAGGTGTCGATTGATGTTCTCGAGCTCGACGATCGAGTCGTCCACGAGCCGGCCGACCGCGAGGGCGAGGCCGCCCAGGGTGAAGACGTTGAGCGTTTGGCCCAGGAAGTACATACAGATGAATGACAGGAGGATCGACAGGGGGATCGCGATCGAGATGATCAGCGTCGACGTCAACGATCGCAGGAAGACCAGGATCACGACGAACGCGAGCACCGAGCCCTGGATCGCCTCGTCCCAGAGGCTCTCGATGGCTCGCCGGATATAGATGGACTGATCGAAGGTGATGCCCACCTTCACGCCCGGGGGGACACCCAGGAGCTTCGGGAGGAGCTTCTTCACCTGGTCGACGACCGCGATCGTGTTCGCCCCCGGCTGCTTGTTGACGCTGAGGAACACGCCGCGCTCGTCGTCGATGCGCACGATGGAAGTCTGGGTCTCGTGGGAGTCGGCGACGTACCCGAGGTCCTTGACGTGGATCGGCACGCCGTTGGGCCCGACCGTGCGGACGACGATGTTCTCCATCGGCGGCACGATGGCGAACTGGTTGTTCGTGTAGAGGTTGTAGTCCAGGCGGCCGGCCTTCATGTCCCCGGCGGGGAGCAGGAAGTTGGCGCTGTTCACCGCGCTCACGACGTCGACGATTGACACGCCCTTGGCGTAGAGCTGGTCGCGGTTGAGGTTCACCGTGATCTGCCGGACCTTGCCGCCGTCGATCGACGCCGAGGCGACGCCGCCGAGCCGCTCGAGCTGGGGCTCGATGGCGTTGTAGGTGAGATCGTAGAGCTGTCGCTCGTCGAGCCCGCCGCCCGAGACCGTCACCAGCACGACCGGGATGTTCGAGAGGTCGTAGCGCACGATGAACGGCTGCTTGATGCCCGTGGGAAGGGAATTGAGGATCTGCTGGATCCGCTGGATGACCTCGGTCTGGCCGTTGTTGACGTCGGCGCCCCAGTTCATCCAGAGCCGCACCGTGGAGAGCCCCTGCCGCGACTTCGACTCCACGAACTTGACGTCGCTCACGGCGCTGACGGCCTTCTCGATCGGGTAGGTGACCGTCTTCTCGATGTCGAGGACGCCGGCACCGGTGTAGATGGTGCCGACGTTGATGATGGGCAGGTTGATGTTGGGGAACAGGTCGACCGGCAGCCGACCGAGGGCGACGAGTCCGAGGATGGCGACGCCGAGCGAGGCCATGAGAATCGCGATCGAGTTCCGCAGGGCGAGGAGGGTCATCCACACGGGAAATCCTCGCCGGCTACCGCGACCTCAGGAGCGATCGTCCGCGGGCGCCCGGGGGAAGCGCTCCTCGAAGATGACGTAGAGGGTCGGGATGAGGACGAGGGTGAAGAAGGTCGAGACGAGCAGACCGCCGATGACGGCGATCGCCAGCGGCTGGTTGGCTTCGGTTCCGACGCCGAACGCGAAGGCCATGGGCAGCAGGCCGACGACGGTGGCGAACACGGTCATGAGGATCGGCCGCAGCCGCACCCGTCCCGCGCGCGGGACCGCCTCCAGGAGCGGCACCCCGTGTCGGCGCAGCTCATTGATGTACTCGACGAGCAGCACGCCGTTCGAGACCACGATGCCGACCATCATGATGATCCCCATGAAGGAGGTGCTCGAGAGCGTGGTCTTGGTCAGATAGAGGGCCCAGAAGACACCGATGAGCCCCATCGGCACCGAGAACATGATCGTGAACGGGTCCTTCAGCGATCGGAACTGCGACGCCAGCACCATGTAGACGAGGATGACGGCGAGCAGGGACGTGAAGGACAGACTCCCGAAGGCCTCGCGTTGCTGCTCGGTCTGCCCGCCCAGGCGGATGGTGAACCCGGCGGGCAGCGGAAGGCGACGGAACTTCCCTTCGAGCTCCTCGGACACCGACCCGAGGTCGCGGCCGACGGCGTTGGCGGCGACGCGGACGAGGCGCTGCTGGTACTTCCGCTCGATCTCGACCGGCCCCGTCGACTGGGTGATCTCGGCGATCGTGGAGAGCAGCACGGGGCGGTCGTTGGCGGTGACGAAGAGCCGGCGGAGATCGTCGGGCGTCTGCCGGTACGACTCGTCGAGCTGGACGACGAGGTTGTACTGGTTGCCCGTCCGCGGGTCGGTGAAGATCGAGGGGTTGACGCTGGAGTTCGAGTTCAGGGAGAAGAGCGCGGCCTGCGCGATGTCACGCTGCGAGAGCCCGGCGGACGCCGCCTTCTCCCGGTCGACCCTGACATCGAACTGTGGATAGTTCGCGTCGCGGCTGACGTTGACGTCGGCCACGCCCTCCGTCGACTGCATGATCCGTGCGACCTCACGCGAGAGGGCCTCGGCGGTCGCGAGGTCGTACCCGAGGATCTCCACCTCGATCGCCGTCTCCGAACCGAAGTTGACGACGCGAGAGACGAGGCCGCCGGCGACGAACTGGTAGCGCGTGCCGGGAAACTGCCCGACGAACGCCGGTCGGATCGCGTTCACGATCTCGCGGTCGCTCCGCTGCCGCTTGTCCGCCGTCGTCAGGTAGACCTGAACCGTCGCGCTGTGCGGGCCCGTGTTGCCGGTGAAGACGGCTGAACGACCCTGCGGGATGCCGACGTTGGTGACGAGCGTCTTCAGCTCTTCGGGGCGGACGGCCGCCCGGACGATGGACTCCATCCCCTTGACGATTCGCTCGGTCTCCTCGATCCGCGTGCCGATCGGCGCCTTGACGTTGATTCGGAACTGCGCCTCGTCCGAGGGGGGGAAAAACTCCGTCCCGATGAGCGGCTTGAGACCGACGCGGGGTGCCAAGACCAGGAAAAGGCTCGCCACGAAGGTGACGGCGATCGAGCCGATGACGAGCGGACGATGGCCCAGCGCCCAGACGACGATGTGCTGGTACACCTCCTCCGTGCGTTCGAAGAAGCTCCGTGAGAATCGGAAGACCCGATCGCGGAGCGATCGGGAGGCCGGGTCGATCGACCTCTCCGGCCGAAGGACTTTCAGGGCGAGGAGGGGGGTGACGGTCCGCGACACCAGGAAGGAGGCGAAGAGCGAGATCGAGATCGTGAACGTCAGCGGGATGAAGAGGAGCTTGATCTGACCCTCGAGGAAGACGGTGGGCACGAAGACGATGATCGTCGTAATGGTCGCCGAGAAGATCGGCATCGCGACTTCGCGGGCGGCGTCCAGCACCGCCCGCCGGCGCTCCTTGCCCGGCATCGCCAGGTGCCGGTTGATGTTTTCCAGCTCGACGATCGAGTCGTCGACCAGACGACCCACGGCCAGGGCGAGCCCGCCGAGCGTGAACACGTTGAGCGTCTGCCCCAGGAAGTACATGACGATGAACGAGAGCAGGATCGAGAGCGGGATGGCGACCGAGATGATGAGGGTCGAGGTGAGCGAGCGTAGGAAGATCAGGATGACGATGAAGGCCAACGCCGAGCCCTGCATGGCCTCGTGCCAAAGGCTCTCGATGGCCTGGCGGATGTAGATCGACTGGTCGAACGTGATTCCGACCTTCACGCCCGGCGGCACGCCGATGACCTTCGGGATGAGTTCCCGGACCTGGTCGACCACCGTGACGGTGTTCGCGCCCGGCTGCTTGTTGACGCGCATGAAGACGCCGCGCGCACCGTCGATCCGCACGACGGCGGTCTGCGTCTCGTGCGAGTCCACGACGTACCCGAGATCCTTGATGTGGATCGGCACACCGCTCCCGCCCGACTTGCGGACGACGATGTCCTCCATCGGCTGGACGAGCCGGAACTGGTTGTTGGTGTAGATGTTGTAGTCGAGTCGCCCGACTTTGATGTCGCCGGCGGGCAGGAGGAAGTTCGAGTCGTTGACGGCGCGGACGACGTCGAGCACCGACAGCCCCTTGGCGAAGAGCTGGTCGCGGTTCAGGTTGACCGTGATCTGTCGCACTTTGCCGCCGTCCACCGACGCCGAGGCGACCCCGCCCAACCGCTCGAGCTGAGGCTCGATCGTGTTGTAGGCGAGGTCATACAGCTGCTTCTCGTCGAGCCCGCCCCCCGACGCGGTGACGAGGCACACCGGGATGTTCGAGAGGTCAAACCTCAAGACGAACGGCTGCCTGATCCCCGTGGGGAGCGAGCTGAGGATCTGCTGGATCCGCTGGATGACCTCCGTCTGGCCGTTGTTGACGTCGGCGCCCCAGTTCATCCAGAGCCGCACCGTGGAGAGCCCCTGCCGTGACTTCGAGTCGACGAACTTCACGTCGCTGACGGCGCTGACGGCCTTCTCGATCGGATAGGTCACCGTCTTCTCGATGTCGAGGACGCCGGCGCCCGTATAGACAGTCCCGATGTTGATGATCGGCAGGTTGATGTTGGGGAAGAGATCGATGGGGAGTCGCCCGAGGGCGACGAAGCCGAGGATGGCCACGGCCAGCGCGGCCATCAGGATGGCGATCGAGTTGCGCAGGGCGAGCAGCGTCATCCACATGCTACTTCCTCGCCTCCGCGCGGACTCGCTGGCCGTCGCGGACCAGCTCCTTTCCCTCGACGATGACGAGCTCGTCTCCGCCGAGCCCCTTGGTGACCTCGACGAGCGTGCCCTCCCCGACGCCGGTGGCGATCGTCCGCTTGCCGACGACACCGTCGTTGACGACGAACACGACCGGCGTGTCGCCCTCATTCGAGATCGCCTCGCCCTGGACCAGGATCGCACCGGGATGATGCGCGATGACCAGCTCGACGCGCGCGTACATGCCGGGCTTGAGGAGCGCGTCGGGATTCGTGATCATCATCTCGACGCCCAGCGTGCGCGTCCTCGGATCGAGGGCGTGGACGATGCGCGTCGCCCGCGCCTCGAACATGCGCTCGGGGTAGGCGTCGACGAGGACGCGCGCGACCGAGCCGAGACGGACGAGGGTGATGTGCCGTTCCTGGACCTCGAGCTGCACCTTGACGGTCGCGATGTCCTGGAGGACCAGGATGCCCACCGCCTGGGTCGACGTGCCCGCCTGCTGGGAGTTGACCGCGGCGCCCGGGTAGAGGTTCCGCGCCGAGATGTAGCCGGCGAACGGCGCGAGGATGCGGGCGTTGTCGAGGTTGGTCTGGGCGATCTTGAGGAACGCGCGAGCGCCGTCGACGTTGGATTGCGCGAGCGCGACCTGGCTCCGCTGGGTGTCGATCTGGCTGCGTGCCGCGGCGAGCTGCGCCTCGGCGGCGGCGAGCGACGCCTGCGAGGACTCCGCGTTCGTCTTCGCGTTGTCCAGGTCCATCGCCGCGATGAGCCCTCGGCCGTGGAGGTCCGTGAGCCGCGCGGCGTTCCGCGCGTCGTTGGTCGCGACGGTGCGGGCCTTGACGAGGTTCGCTTCCTGGTTGACGGCGTTGGCCTTCGCGGATTCCAGATTCGACTCGGCGACCTTCAGGTTGGCCGCCGCCGTCGCCACGGCGGCGCGGGCCTGCTCGACGCCGGCGGCGAGCTCCGGCGCCTCCACCTCGACCAGGAGCTGGCCCTCGCTGACGAAGTCACCGAGGTCGGCGCCGAGCCGCTTGATGTACCCGCTCACCTTGGAGAAGATCGCGACTTGCTGGTTCGGGAGCACGTCCGCGGTGTAGGCGAGCTTGACGTCGAGGTCCTTCCGGATCGGCTTGACCACGGCCACGACGATCTCGAGCTGACGCCGGGGCACGGCGGCCGCCTGCTGCTTCCGGATCCGGTACGCGACGAGGGTCGTCACGAGGGTACCGAGGGCGAGGAGGACGACGAACACGCGGTGCCGGCGGAAGAAGGCCGTCACGGGGCCGTGCGCTCTTCGGCTCGCGGCCTCACGCCGGCCGGAAACGTCTGGAGGCGCCCGTCGGCGGGGTTGAGCGTGGTGAGCGGCGGGACGTAGGACTCGTGGTCGGAGACGCGACGCTCCCAGTGGCCCGGGACGAGAACGGTTCCCCCGGTGTGCGGAGCGGGGAGATATCGGTCCGGCACCCAGACGCTGTCGGGCCGCGGCGCCGGCAGCGGCGTCACCGTGGGCACGGGTGCGGTGCTCGACCGGGTGATCCCGTCCACCGCGTGGCCGAGCCCGGTCCCGCCGCCCGTCTGGAGGAACAGGAGCCCGCCCGCGAGCAGCGCGCCGGTCCAACGCATCAGGCGTCCCTCGGCTTCCAGCCCTTGTAGCGCTCGCGCAGCACTTTCTTGTCGAACTTACCGACGCTCGTCTTGGGCACCGCGTCGATGATCTCGACGTCGTCCGGCAGCGCCCACTTGGCGACCTGGGGCCGGAGGTGGTCTATGATCTCCGCTCGGTCGAGCCGCGTTCCGGGTTTCGGCACGACGCACGCCAGCGGTCGCTCGACCCACTTCGGGTGCGGCACGGCGATGACGGCCGCCTCGAGGACCTTGGGGTGCGACATGATCATGTTCTCGAGGTCGACGCTCGAGATCCATTCGCCGCCGGACTTGATCAGGTCCTTCGTGCGGTCGGTGATCTGCACATAGCCCTCGGCGTCGATCGTCGCGACATCCCCGGTCCTGAACCAGCCGTCCTCGGTGAACCGGGAGACCGAGTCCGGGTTGTTGTAGTAGGCGCCGACGACCCACGGGCCCCGCACCTGGAGCTCGCCCATGCTCGTCCGATCCCACGGCAGCTCCGCGCCGGCGTCGTCCACGATGCGGACGTCCACGCCGACCGACGGGTACCCGACGCGCGCGCGCACGTCGTACTGCGCGTCCTCGGACCAGCCCTTCATGTAACTCTTGAGCCGCGCGATCGTGCCGAGGGGCGTCATCTCCGTCATGCCCCAGGCGTGAGACATGACCACACCGAACTGATCCTTGAAGGCGAGCTGGAGGTGCTTGGGCGCCGCCGAGCCACCGATCGCGATCGTGCGGAGCGAGGCGATGTTCCAGCCCTCCTTCTCGCAGAGGTCTTTCACGGCGATCCAGATCGTCGGCACCGCGCCGGTGAACGTGACCTTCTCGTTCTGGACCAGCTCGCAGACGTCGCGCGGCTGAGGATTCGGCCCCGCGAAAATCTGGGTCGATCCCACCATCACGCCCGTGAACGGCAGGCACCAGGCGTTGGCGTGGAACATGGGGACGATGTGCAGGATCGTGTCGTCCTCCGAGATCCCGAACGAGTCGGTCAACGCCTCCCCGAGGCAGTGCAGGAACATCGCCCGGTGCGTGTACACGACGCCCTTCGGGCTCCCCGTGGTGCCCGAGGTGTAGCACATGCCGGCCGCGTCGGTCTCCTCGAGCCGGGGCCAGCTCGTGACGGGCGTGGCGGCGGCGAGCAGGGCTTCGTACTCGTCGAGACCGGCCGGCACCGTCGCGTCGGGCGTGTCGCGCATGATCACGATCCGGCGCACGCTCGGGATCTTGTCGCGGATCGCCTCCAGCACGGGCCACACGCTCGCGTCGGCGAAGATCACCGAGTCCTCGGCGTGGTTGACGATGTAGACGAGGTCCTGGGCCGAGAGCCGGAAGTTCAGCGTGTGGAGGACGCAGCCGCTGAGCGGCGCCGCCCAGTAGATCTCGAGGTGGCGGTGGCTGTTCCAGGCGAAGGTCGCCACGCGGTCGCCCTTCCGGAGGCCGAGGGTCCGGAGGGCGCCGGCGAGGCGGGTCGTCCGCTCGGCAAAGTCCGCGTACGTATGGCGGAAGAGCGGACGGCCGGGGATGCGTGTGGCGATCGTCTTCTTCGCGAAGAGCCGACGGCTCCGCTCGAAAAAGTGCGTCAGCGTGAGCGGGTAGTCCATCATGAGCCCGTCGAGCGCGTGACTCATCGTCATCGGCCTCCCAGATCCTCCGACGTCGCACAGCGGACTCCGCCCAGCCCCGGCGACCCCCTCCCGTCCATCCCCGCGATTATAAGGATAGAGTCGCGGGAGGTCGACGTCCACTCGGGCGCGTCGGGATCATGGTCGTGCGAGCCGAGCGGCGGCCGCGGAGGCTCGGCGACGCGCGCCGCGAGGCGAGTCTGGGATCAGGGTCGTGCGAGCCGAGCGGCGGCCGCGGAGGCTCGGCGACGCGCGCCGCGAGGCGAGTCTGGGATCATGGTATCGTGATGCCGCGATGCACTCACGCTGGGACGATGCCGAGGCCCGCCGGCTCGAGGGTCTCGATCTCCTCGTCTACGCTTCCCGTCTGATCGGCGCCGAGACCTCGCTCGTCGTCTGGGGCGGCGGCAACACCTCGATCAAGACCCTCGAGCGCGACCACCGCGGCCGCGAGGTCCAGGTGCTGCGGGTGAAGGGAAGCGGCTCGGACCTCAAGTCCGTCCAGCGCAAGGACTTCCCGGGCGTGCGCATGGACGACATCCTGGCGTTGCTCGAGCGCGACGACATGGGCGACACGGAGATGGTGAGCTATCTTGCCCACGGGCTCCTGGATTCCGGCGGGACCCGCCCGTCCATCGAGACGCTGCTCCACGGCTTCCTGCCGTCCCACGCCGTCATCCACACGCACGCCGACGCGATCGTCTCGCTGACGAACAACGACCACCACCGCGACGTCTTCGCGGAGGTCTACGGCAAAGACGTGATCACGCTCCCGTACCGGCGCCCGGGGTTCCGCATCTCCCGCGACGTGGCCGACGCGCTCCGCCGCCATCCCGACGCGACGGCGCTCGTGCTCGAGCGTCACGGCACGATCACCTGGGGCGCAACCGTTCGGGACGCCTACGACGCGACGCTCGAGCTGGTCACGCGCGCCGAGGAGGCGATCGCCGCGCGGAAGCGCGGCCGGCGAGTCTTCGGCGGCCCGCGCGTCCCCATGCGGGAGGGGGCGGCGCGGCGGGCGGCCGCGCTCGCGGCGGCGCCGCGCCTGCGCGGCGCGCTGAGCCGTACGCGCCGCGTGATCGTCACGTTCGACGACTCGCCTCCGATCCTCGAGTTCGTGTCCTCCGCCCATGGGCCGCGGCTCTCGCAGATCGGCCCCGCCACTCCCGACCACACGATCTACACGAAGCGGCTACCGTGCGTCGTCGCGCTCGAGGGCAGAGAGACGGGCGAATCCCTCGTGGCCGCGATCGAGGAGGCCGTCGAGCGCTTCGTCGCCGACTACGCCCGCTACGTCGACGCGAATCGGTTCGAGGGCGCCGAGCTGGGCGACCCCCGGCCGCGCGTCGTCCTGATGCCCGGGCTCGGCATGTTCACCGCGGGCCGCGACCGGCGCACCACGGGAATCATCGACGACATCTACCGCCACACGATCGACGTCATCGGCGGCGCCACGGCGTTCGGCGAGTACGTCTCGCTCTCGGCCAGGGATGCCTTCGACGTGGAGTACTGGCCGCTCGAGCTCTACAAGCTCACCCTGGCGCCGCCCGAGAAAGAACTGGCGCGGCGGATCGCACTCGTGACCGGGGGGGCGTCGGGGATCGGCCGGGCCGTCGCGAGACGGCTGGCGGCCGAGGGCGCGCACGTGGTGGTCGCCGACCTCGACGAGGTCGGTGCGCGGAAGACGGCGGATGAGATCATCGCCGCGGTCGGCGCGGGACGGGCGCTCGGCGTCGGGATGGACGTCACCCGGGAGGACTCGGTGAGCGCCGGCCTCGAGGAGACGGTGCTCGCCTACGGCGGGCTCGATCTCCTGGTCTCCAACGCCGGCATCGCCCACTCGTGCCCCGTCGAGCGGCTGTCGCTCGCCGACTGGGAGCGGTCGTTCGCGGTCAACGCCAGGGGCCACTTCCTGGTGGCACGCGAAGCGATGCGGATCCTCACCGCGCAGGGGCTGGGCGGTGCCCTCGTCTTCGTCGCGACCAAGAACGTGATGTCCCCGGGTAAGGACTTCGCTGCCTACTCGGCCGCGAAGGCGGCCGAGGCGCAGCTCGCGAAGGTCCTCGCGCTCGAGGGCGCGCCCCACGGGATCCGCTCGAACATCGTCAACCCCGACGCCGTCTTCCACGACTCGAAGCTCTGGTCCGAGGACGTCCGGCGCGAGCGTGCGGCCGCCCAGGGGATCCCCGTGACCGAGCTCGAGGAGTTCTACCGCAAGCGCAACCTCCTCGGCGTCCGCATCCTCCCCGAGGACGTCGCCGAGGCGGTGCTCTTCCTCGCCTCCGACCGATCGGCGAAGACGACCGGCTGCACGATCACCGTGGACGGCGGCGTGAAGGACGCGTTCCCGAGATGAGCCCCGTGACCGGCTTCGGCGTGCACCTCTCCCTGCACCCGCCCGAGGAGCAGTTCGCGCTGGTGAGGCGGGTGGAGGAGCTCGGGTTCGATTCGGTCTGGACGGGCGACCACGTCTCCTTCCACAACCCCCTCTACGAGTCCCTCACGCTGCTCGCAGCCTACGCGCCGATCACGCGGCGGCTCAAGCTCGGCGTCGCGGTGTACCTGCTGGCCCTCCGCTCGGCGGCGGTCGCGGCCAAGGTCACCTCCACGCTCGACGTGCTCTCGGGCGGGCGGCTGATCTTCGGCGTGGGCGTCGGCGGCGAGAACCCCAAGGAGTTCGAGCTGTGCGGCGTCCTCCACGCGGAGCGAGGGGCGCGCGTCACCGAGGGGATCGACGTGGTGCGCGCCCTCTGGCGCGACACGCCCGCGACGTTCCAGGGGCGGTTCAACCGGTTCGCGGGGATCTCGATCGATCCCAAGCCCGTGCAGGTGCTCCCCCCGATCTGGGTCGGTGGGCGGTCGGACGCGGCGCTCACGCGCGCCGGTCGCCAGGGCGACGGCTGGGTGTCCTACGTCATCCAGCCCGAGCGCTACGCGCGGAGCCTCGAGAAGATCCGCGCGGCGGCGCACGCCGCCGGCCGCTCGCTCGCCGGCTTCACCGCCGCGCACCTCGTCTTCATCACCGTGGGGCGCGATTACGAGCGCGCCAAGCAGGCCTGGGTCAGCGTCCTCTCCAGGCGCTACGCGCAGGATTTCGAGCCCCTCGCGAAGAAGTACGGGGTCATCGGAACGCCCGCAGAGTGCGTCGAGCAGCTCGCGGCGTTCCGCGACGCCGGTTGCAACTACTTCCTCCTGAGCGCGATCGGCGAGCCCCGCGAGGAGCGGGGGCAGATCGAGACGATCGCCGCAGAGATCCTCCCGCGTCTCCGGACGCGCTGAGCCCGGCCGCCGTGAAGCCGCGCGAGTGCCTGGCGCGGGTCGACGCGGTCCGGCGGCTCTCACCCGAGATCCTGGAGGTCGACCTTCGGCTGGAGGAGCCGACCGCGCTCGAGTTCGCCGCGGGCCAGTGGGTGTCGGTCCCGTTCGGCCCGAAGACCGTCCGCGCCTACTCGATCGCCTCGACGCCGCAGTTCCCCACGCGGCTCACGCTCTGCGCCGACGTGGCTCCCGGCGGAATCGGCTCGGAGTGGTTCCGGGGCCTCCAGCCCGGCGACCCCGTCCGCTTCAAGGGGCCGCTCGGCGGCTTCGTTTTCACCCGCGCCGATCCGAGGCGTCCGCTCTTCGTCGCCGAGGAGATCGGTATCGTGCCGATCCGCGCGATCCTGACCGAGCTCTACGCGACGGGCTTCGGGCGCCGCGCGACGCTCGCCTACTGGGCGCGCGACCCGGGCTGGCTCGCATACGACGCGGCGTTCCGCTCGCTGGCGCGGCGGTACCCCGGCTTCGCGTACCATCCGGCGGTGGCGGGCGCTGCGGGCGCCGCGCGGGACGGAGCGAGCCGCCTCGCCGAGACGGTCACGCGTCTGGTCGCCGACGTCACCGGGCTCGTCGCCTACGTCTGCGGGAGCGAGTCGATGATCCATCGTGTCCGCGACGTCCTCGTCGCCAAGGGCCTCGACCGCAAGTCCGTCAAATGGGAGAAATTCTGGTGAGCGGCAGTGCGAGCCGCAGGCCGTCGCGGGGCCGCAGTGCGAGCCGCAGCCGCAGGCGAGGCGAGTCTGTGATCGAGTCCCCGCCGGCCGAGGCGAGTCTGTGATCGAATGCCCGCCGGCCGAGGCGAGTCTGTAGATCTCGGAGGCTGACGCGATGACAGCCGGGGAGGTTCGGAGGGCGCCGCCCCCTCCGACTGAATGACGGGCGGGGAGCTGGTCGCGCGGACGCTCAAGGGGGCGGGCGTGGGCCATGTGTTCACGCTCTGCGGCGGCCACATCCTGCCGATCTACGACGGCTGCCTCGGCGAGGCCATCACACTCGTCGACGTGCGCCACGAGCAGGCGGCCGCCCACTGCGCGGACGCGTATGCTCGCCTCACGCGGAGGGTCGGCGTCGCCGTCGTGGCGCCGGGGCCCGGTGTGACCGACGCGGTCACGGGGGTCGCGAACGCCTACGCCGCGCGGAGCCCCGTGCTCCTCATCGCCGGCGCGGCGCCGCAGGCACTCCGCGGACTCGGCGCGCTCCAGGAGATGGATCAGATCGCGCTCGTGCGCTCGATCACCAAGGGCGCGTGGACGGTGGCCGAGACGCGGCAGATCCCCGAGGTTCTCACTAGCGCGATCCGTACCGCGCTCTCTGGCCGGCCCGGCCCGGTCTTCGTCGAGATCCCGGTGGACCTCCTGATGGCGACCGTCGAGGATCGCCTGGCGCCGATCCCCCGCCTGTCCGTCCACCGGCCGCGGCCGGCGGCCGATTCCGACGCGCTCGCGCACCTCGAGCGCCTGCTCGCCGCCGCCACGCGCCCCGTCGTCGTCGCGGGGGGCGGCGTGTACTGGGACGACGCGGCGGAGTCGCTCGCCGCGTTTGCGGAGCGCGCGGGGGCGCCGGTGTTCATGAACGGGGCGGGACGTGGCGCGCTCCCGTCGTCGCACCCCAACGCCTTCGCCCAGGCGCGCGGCTTCGCGCTGGGCCAGGCCGACCTCGTCCTGGTGCTCGGGACGCCGCTCGATTTCCGGCTTGGCTACGGCCGGCCGCCCCTCTTCGCCGAGGGCGCGAAGGTCGTGATGATCGACGTCGATCCCGCCGAGCTCGCTCGGAACCGCCCGCTCGAGCTGGGGCTCGCGGGCGACCTGGACGTGATCCTGCGCCAGCTGAGCACGGTCGTGCCCGCGACGCTCGCCGAGCGCACGGCGCCGTGGCTCACGGCCGTGCGCGCCAGGGAGACGGAGAGCCGCGGGAGGCTCGACGGCTTCTGCGCCTCCGAGCAGGTGCCGGTGTCGCACTACCGCCTCGCCGCGGAGATCGCGCGCGTCGTGTCTCCGGAGACGATCGTCGTCGGCGACGGCGGCGACATCGTCGGCTGCGCCTCGAAGGTCGTGCGACTCGACCGGCCGGGGCAGTGGCTCGACCCCGGGCCGCTCGGCTGTCTCGGCATCGGCCCGTCGTTCGCGCTCGCCGCGAAGCTCCTCCATCCGGAACGGCGTGTCCTCCTGATCGCCGGCGACGGTGCCTTGGGGCTGAACGGGATGGAGCTCGAGACGGCGGTGCGCTTCGGCCTGCCGCTCACGTGCGTCGTCGGCAACGACGGCGGCTGGGGACAGATCCGTAACCCGCAGCTCTCGTTCTACGGCGAGGGGCGCGCCGTGGCGACGTCGCTCCCACACACACGCTTCGACCTGCTGGCGGAGGCACTCGGCGGACGTGGCGTGCTCGTCCGGGAGCCGGCCCAGATCGGTGGAGCACTCGCGCGGGCGCTCGCGAGCGACCAGGTCTGGTGCGTCAACGTCATCCTCGACCCGGAGGCGTACAAGAAGACCGGGACGGTCTCGATGGCGATCTGACCGCTCCGTGAAGATCACGTTCCTCGCGCCCCACGTGCGGATCGCGGGCGGCGTGCGGGCGATCCTCGCCTACGCCGACCGGCTCGCCGGGCGCGGCCACGACGTGACGCTGGTGGTGCCCGCGCCGAGCCGCGTCCGCGCCGCGTGGCGCAACGTGAGGGGCGTCGGCCCCGACTGGGTCCCGGAGCTTCGCGCGCGCGTCCGCTGGGTGGGGCGCTGGACGCCCGAGGCGCTCGCGCAGGGCGACGTGGTCGTCGCCACGGCGTGGCAGTCGGCGGCCGCGGTCGCCGCCGCGCCGGCCCAGTGCGGGGCGAAGTTCTACTTCGTGCAGCACTACGAGAGCCTCTACCACGGCGCGCCCGACGCCGTGGACGCGACGTACCGGCTACCGCTCAGGAAGATCGTGATCTCGACATGGCTCCGCGACCTGCTGCGCGAGCGGTTCGGCAGCCCGGCCGAGGTGCTCGTGACGCCGGTGGATCCCGAGCTCTTCCATCCGACGCCGACCGCCGTCGCCTCGCGGCCGCGCGTGCTCATGCTCCACCACGAGTACGCCTGGAAAGGCGTCGCCGACGGTCTGGAAGCCGTCGCGCGCGTACGACGCCGCGTGCCGGCGCTCAGGCTGGTCGGGTTCGGCGTCAAGCCACCGCCCGAAGGAATGCCATACGACGAGTTCCACCGGAGTCCCCCGCAGGGGCGCCTCGCCGCCGTGTACTCGAGCTGCGGGATCTACCTGTGCCCGTCGTGGGACGAGGGCCTCGGGATGCCGTCGATGGAGGCGATGGCCTGCGGGGCCGCGCTCGTGACCTACGACAACGGTGGCTGTCGCGACTACGCGCGCGACGGTGAGACGGCCCTGGTCGCGCGCCGGCGCGACGTCGCCGACCTCGCCGCCAAGCTGGAGCGCGTCGTGGTGAACGAACCGCTCCGCGGGCGGCTCGCCGCCGCGGGCATGCGGTTCGTCACGACGGCGTTCGTCTGGGACCGCGCCGTGCGACGGTTGGAAGAGATCTTCGGAGCGAGGTGACACGCTCGGCGCGACGCGAGCGTGACGAGGGCGGGCTGACCGTCCAGCGTCCAGGCGAGCACGTTGAGCTCCGCTCCCACCTCGGCGAGCCGTCGCGTGAGACGCTCCCGGTCTGCACGCAGCGCCCGCGCGAGTTGCGCGACCTGCTCCAGCACGCGCCGCTCGCCGTCCGTGTACTCCGCGTCGTGCATGACCTCGCCCGGCAGCAAGAAGGGTGCCGCCGGGAGACCGCTTGCGGGGCGCGAAGTTCGTCCACCACGGCGCGCAGACTGACACGCGATGTCGGCCGCCTGACACCGGGGCCCCCACGCCGGCCGGCTCTCCCACCGCGTGCTAAGATTGGTCCGATCATGCCTATTTACGAGTATGAGTGTCACGACTGTGGACGCCCCGTGAGTCTGCTCGTGCTCCGCCCCTCTGCTGCGCCGCCTCCGACCTGCCCCCGCTGTCACGGACAGAGCTTGAGCCGCGTGATGTCGCGCTTCGCCACCGTGAAATCGGAGGAGGCGCGCCTGGAATCGCTCGCCGACTCGTCGGCCTTCGGCGACCTCGACGAGAACGACCCCGCGAGCGCGGCCCGGTTCATGAAGAAGATGGGCCGGGAGCTCGGCGACGACCTCGGTGAGGACTTCGAGTCGGCGATGGACGAGACGCTCAGCGAAAGCGAGGCCGACGCGGCGGGCGGGACCGCGGCCGAATCCACGGGCGCGCCGGGCGCGGCTCCAGATCTGTGAAGACAGACGTCGTCGACCGCCTCGAGGCGGTGGGCGTCGCCGCGTGGGACCACCTTGTGGCGCAGAGTCGCCTGCGGTCGCCGTTCCTCACGTGGACCTGGCAGCGCGAGTGGACGCGGGCGTTCGCCGCCGACCGGCGCCTCGAGATTCGGCGCGTCGAGGACGCTGAGGGCCGGCTCGTGGCCCTCCTGCCGCTCCACGAGGCCGCGCCGGGCGTGCTCACGCTCATCGGCGGCGCCGATATTTCGGACTACCTCGACCTGATCGCGCTCGCGGGCCGCGAGGAGGAGGCATGGATGGCGCTCCTCCAGTCGCGCGCGGCGGAGCGGGTCGCGTGGGACCTTCACGCCGTCCCCGGGACGTCGCCGACGGTGACGGTGCTCCCCCAGCTCGCCCCTGCGTGCGGGCTGTCCGCGTCGGTGGCGATCGAGGAGCGCTGTCCCGTCCTGGTCCTGCCGTCCTCGTGGGACGCGTATCTGGCTTCCCTCAGCGGCAAGCACCGCCACGAGCTCGCGCGGAAGATGCGGCGGCTCGAGCGCGAGACCCCCGAGGCGCGGGCCGTGTGCGCGAGCCGCCCCGCCGATGTCGAGAATCGGCTCGGCGACTTCTTCGACCTCCACCGGCGCTCCCGCGGCGGGAAGGCGCGCTTCATGGACGTCCGGATGGAGGCCTTCTTCCGACACGTCATGACGGCGTTCGTCGAGCGCGGCGCCGCCCGGCTGTGGTTCCTCGACACGGCGTCCGGGCCTATCGCGTCCTTCATCACGATCGAGTGGGACGACACGGTCGGCATCTACAACTCGGGGTTCCATCCCGATCGCGCGACCCTGTCCCCAGGCGTGGTCCTGCTCGGGCACCTGATCCGCGACGCGATCGAGCGCGGGAAGCGGCGCTTCGACTTCCTCCGGGGCGAGGAGCGGTACAAGTACGAGTTCGAGCCCGTCGCCGAGGACGTCTGCGCGGTGAGGATCGAGTGAGCGGGGGCGGCGCGCTCCGCGTCGCGATGCTCTCGGTCCACACCTGCCCGCTCGCCGCGCTCGGCGGAAAGGAGACGGGCGGGATGAACGTGTACGTCCGCGAGCTCTCCCGCGAGCTCGGCCGGATGGGCGTCGAAGTGGACGTGTTCACGCGCTCGCAGAACGCGTCGATCCCACGCGTCGTCCCCCTGGGCGAGCGCGCCCGCGTCGTCCACCTCGCCGCGGGCCCGCAAGCCCCGATGCCGCGCGCCGCGATCCATGCGTACCTCGACGAGTTCGTGGACGGCGTCGACTCGTGGCGGCTCACGCAGGGCGCGGACTACGACCTCATCCACGCCCACTACTGGCTCTCCGGCGTCGCGGCGCTCGCCTTGCGCGAGCGGTGGTCGGTGCCGGTGCTCCAGATGTTCCACACGCTGGGCCGACTGAAGAATCGGGCGGCGCGGAGCGTCACCGAGCTGGAGCCGGCGCTTCGCCTCCGCGAGGAGACGCGGATCGTCGGGGCATCCGATCGGATCGTCGCGGCGAACGTCGTGGAGCGCGCCGAGCTGCTCCGCGACTACGCGGCCCACGCGCCGCGTATCGCGACGATCCCGTGCGGCGTGGACACCGCGCTGTTCGCGCCGGGCGACCCCACCGCGGCGCGCGTGGCGCTTGCGCTCCAGCCGCATCCCGTGCTGCTCTGGGTGGGGCGCATCGCGCCGATCAAGGGGCTCGACACGCTGCTCGACGCCATCGCGCGCCTGCGCGCGGCCGGGACCGCGCTCAGCCTGCTGATCGTCGGCGGCGAGGCCGACGAGCCGCGGAACGGCCACGAGGTCGCGCTGCGCGAGAGGCTCGAGCGGCTCGGTCTGGGCACCGCGGTCCGGTTCGTCGGCCCGCTCCCCCAAGACGTCCTGCCGACCTATTACGTCGCCGCCGACGTCACCGTGCTGCCCTCGTACTACGAGTCGTTCGGCATGGTGGCCCTCGAGGCCATGGCGTGCGGGAGCCCCGTCATCGCCTCCCGGGTGGGTGGTCTCGTGACGACCGTGCGCGACGGCGTGACCGGCTTCCTCGTCCCCGAGAGCGACGTCGGGGCGCTCGCCGAACGCATCGCGGCGCTGATTGCCGATCCCGACCTGCGCTGGCGCATCGGGCGCGAGGGCGTGCGATGGGCCGCAGCCCACCGCTGGCCGTGCGTGGCGGAGGCGATCTGTCGCGAATACGCGTCGCTCGAGCCCAACGCGACACTGCACCTCGCGGCCGCGCGCTGCCGGGACTGACGCGCCGCCGTCACGGGCGGCGCCTACTGTCGAATCTGCGACCATCCATGGTCAGGCTCTTTCCAATAATGCGGGTCCGCCCCGGGGATCTGCCATCCCGGAGTTCTTTTCTGAGCCGACCTTAGGCATTTCCGGATCCATGGCACGGCGCTTGCTCTGGTTCGGGGCGGGGGGGCCCTGCGGGAGCCAATGCGCGTCCTCGTCGTTGAAGACGATCCGCTGCTGTGTGACGTCCTGCGGGACTTTCTCCGTGAGCTCGGCCATGAGCCGGTCGTCACGCACTGCGCCGAGGACGCAATCACGTGTATGGGCCTCGAGCTACCCGACGCCGTGCTGCTGGACATCTACCTCCCCGGCATCAGCGGGCTCGACTTCCTGCAGCTTCAGACCACGCGCGAGTCGCGCATTCCGATCGTGGCGATCTCGGGCATGGCGGCCGAGAGCCAGGCGCGCGAGTGCGTGCAGCTCGGCGCGGTCGACTTCCTGCCGAAGCCCGTGGAGCTCGAGCGCCTGCGAGAGGTCCTGACGTGCCTCGAGCCCCACGCCGGCCGGCCCTCCCCCTCGGCGCACCGAAACGAGCGACGGCGGGCGCCACGCGCGGCCGTCGCGGTTCCCGTCCGGGTCGTCGAGAACGGCGGCACCGAGTGGGAGGCGACCTCCGTGGACCTCAGCACGGTCGGCGTCAAGCTCCGGTCGAGCCGTGCGGTCAACCCGGGACGCGCGGCCAAGCTCTCCTTCGCGCTCCCCGACGGCGACGGGGCGCTCGAGGTCAGCGCCATGCTCGTCAGATCCGACGGCCGCGGCTACGCGTTCGATTTCGTCAGCCCCACCGACGACCAGCTCGGGCGACTGCGCGAGTTCGTCCAGCGAGGCGGCGCCGGTCCCGCGCGCGCCGTCGAGGCGCACTTCCGTGTCCTGCGCGCGATCTCGCGGGCCCTCAGCCTGAGCCTCGACGTCGACCAGATGCTGCGCATCGCCCTCGACGCGCTCACGCGTGTGACCGGGCACGAGATCTCGAGCCTCCACCTCCTGTCCGACGACCGGCGGACGCTGCGCCTGCTCGCCGACCGCGGCCTGTCGGCCGAGCTGCGCATGGCGAACCGCGTGCTCGCGGTCGGCCAGGGCGTCATCGGTCGGGTGGTGGTCACGGGCGAGACCGTACACGTGACGAACGTGGCCGCCTGTGCGGAGCTCCCGCCCGCCGAGCGGGCGGTCGTCGAGCGGGAGGGGATCCGCGGCTTCGTCTGCGTCCCGCTGCAGAGCCGTGGACGCATCCTGGGCGTCCTGTCGCTTGCCCGGCGGACGTCCGAGCCCTTCTCGGATGTCGAGATCGCGCTCCTGGAGGCCGCCGCGAACCAGATCAGCCTGGCGCTCGACAACGCCCGGCTCTACTCGGAAACCCGGAGCCAGCTCGACGAGCTCAAGCAGACCGAGACCCGGCGGGCGGAGGGCGAGCGGCTCTCGACAATCGGCAAGCTGATGGCCGGCCTCGTGCACGAGATCAACAACCCCCTCACAGTCATCCTCGGCCAGGCGGAGCTCGTGATGACGGAGCTCGCGGATTCGACCCGGGGCCGCGAGCGCGTGCGGATCATCCTCCAGGAGACGTCACGGGCCGCGCGGCTCCTCCAGAGGGTCCTGCAGCTCGGGCGGCCGCAGCCCTCGGAGCGCCGCCCGTGCGCCCTCGAGGACCAGGTGCAGTGGGTGCTCGAGGCGAAACGTCACGAGCTCGACCGGGACGGGATCCGGGTCGTCACCGAGTTCTCGCCGATCCCGTCCGTGTACGCCGACCAGGACCAGCTCCGACAGGTGCTCTTCAACCTCGTCCAGAACGCGCACCAGGCGATGGCGAAGCATCCCGGGCCGCGCGTGCTGACGCTCCGGACCACGGAGGCGGACGGGCGCGTCCGGGTCGAGGTGCGCGACACCGGGCCCGGCATTCCGCCGGAGCTGCTCCCCCGGGTCTTCGACGCGTTCTTCACGACCAAACCAGCCGGCGAGGGCACCGGGCTCGGCCTCTGGATGTCCTACAGCATCGTCGAGCAGCATCAGGGTCGGCTCGGCTGCGAGTCGCGCCCCGACGGCGGCGCGACCTTCGTCGTCGAGCTTCCTTACCGGAAGGGACCGAGCTAACCAGCCGCGCCGGGCTATCCCCCGGGCGCTACGCGCGGCTCGGAGCGCGTGCTACACTCCCGCGCACCGTGGGAGCCCTCCTCGAGGTCGAGAACCTGACGACCGAGTTCGTGACGCGGGGCGGCGTCGTCCGGGCCGTGGACGGCGTCTCATGGGACGTGCGGGAAGGGGAGACCGTGGCCCTCGTCGGCGAGTCGGGCTGCGGCAAGAGCGTCAGCGCGCTCTCCGTCATGCGCCTCGTCGCGGCGCCCGCCGGCCGGATCGTGGCGGGCCGGGTCCGCTTCAAGGGCCGGGACCTCCTGGCGCTCTCCGACGAGGAGATGCGGCGGATCCGCGGCCGCGAGATCGCGATGATCTTCCAAGAGCCGATGACCTCGCTGAACCCGGTGCTCTCCATCGGGCGCCAGCTCACTGAGGGGCTCGAGATCCACCTCGGGATGACGCCAGCGGAGGCGCGACGTCGGGCAGCGGAGCTCCTGGCGATGGTCGGGATCCCGGACGCCGAGCGACGGCTCCGGCAGTACCCGCATCAGTTCTCGGGAGGGATGCGCCAGCGAATGATGATCGCCATGGCGCTCGCGTGCAATCCGTCGCTGATCCTCGCCGACGAGCCCACCACGGCGCTCGACGTCACGATCCAGGCGCAGATCCTCGAGCTGATGAAGGCCCTCTCGCGGCGGCTCGGCGTCGCGATGCTGATCATCACCCACAACCTCGGAGTCGTCGCCCGTTATGCCGATCGCGTGAACGTGATGTACGCGGGCCGCATCGTCGAGCGCGGGACCGCGCGCGAGCTGTACGCGAACCCGCGCCACCCCTACACGCTCGGGCTCCTGCGCTCGGTGCCCCGCCTCGACGAGCCGCGCCGAGCTCGGCTCGACCCGATCGAGGGGCAGCCGCCCGACCTCACGCGGCTGCCGGCCGGCTGCGCCTTCGCAGCGCGCTGCGCCTTCCGCGTCGAGCGATGCGCCCGTGATCGGCCGGGGCTCGTCGGGGTCGGCGCGGGCGACCACGTGAGCGCGTGCTGGGAGACGGAGCGACTGGACCGGGCGCTGGCGACGCGATGACCGGCGGGCGCCCGCTGCTCGAGGTCCGGAACCTCGTCAAGTATTTCCACATCTCGGGCGGACTGTTCGGCGGGCGGGAGGGCGTCGTCCGCGCCGTGGACGACGTGAGCTTCGCGATCCACCGCGGCGAGACGCTCGGGCTCGTCGGCGAGTCGGGCTGCGGCAAGACGACGACCGGTCGGTGCATCCTCCAGCTCGAGCGGCCCACGCACGGCCAGATCCTCTTCGAGGGCCGGGACCTCGCGACCCTCGGCCGGGAGGAGCTCCGGGCGGTCCGCCGCCGCATGCAGGTGATCTTCCAGGACCCCTACAGCTCGCTGAACCCGCGCATGACGGTGGGTCAGATCGTCGCCGAGCCGCTCGCGGTGCACCGCATCGTGCCCGACCCGGTGAAGCGCGAGGCGCGCGTGCAGGAGCTCCTGGGACACGTCGGCCTCCTGCCGCAGCACGCGCGGCGGTACCCCCACCAGCTCTCCGGCGGACAGCGCCAGCGCGTGGGCATCGCGCGGGCGCTCGCCATGGAGCCCGCGCTCATCGTCTGCGACGAGCCGGTCTCGGCGCTCGACGTCTCGATCCAGGCGCAGATCATCAACCTCCTCGAGGACCTCCAGCGCGAGTTCGGCCTCACCTATCTGTTCGTCGCCCACGACCTCTCCGTCGTGCGCCACATCTCGGACCGCGTCGCGGTGATGTACCTCGGCAAGCTCGTCGAGCTCGCCGACCGGAAGGCGCTCTACGACGACCCGCTGCACCCGTACACGCGCGCGCTACTCTCCGCGGTGCCGATCCCGGACCCCGAGCTCGAGTCGCGCCGTGAGCACATCGTCTTGGGCGGGGAGGTCCCGAGCCCGTTGAACCCGCCGGCGGGCTGCGTCTTCCACCCCCGCTGCCCCATCGCGATCGACCGGTGCCGGGCGGCGGTGCCCGAGCTCCGCGAGATCAGGCCAGGCCACTGGGCGGCGTGCATCCTCGCTTGACAGGTGACCGGCACGTGCTTAAATGCTGAAACCTTTTGTGTTCTTCCTCGGTTTCCCGAGCAGAACCACCTTGGAGGGATCGATGCGACCTCGTCTCGGCCTCCTGATCGGTATTCTCGCCGCCCTGCTAGCCGCTCCGGCGGGGGCGCAGGAAAGGCCGCGGTACGGGGGTGAGCTGGTGTTCGCCGTGCCGTCGGAGCCACCGTCCTACGACGCCCACCGCGAGGAAACCTTCGGCGTCATCCATCCGATGGCGCCGCACTACAACACCCTGCTCCGACCCGACCCGAACGATAAAACGGCCACCCGGATCGTGGGGGACCTCGCGGAGTCGTGGACGATCTCGAAGGACGGACGGGTCTACACCCTCAGGCTCCGCCGGGGCGTCAAGTTTCACGACGGCAGCGAGATGACGTCCCGGGACGTCAAGGCCAGCTACGACAAGATCATCTTCCCGCCCGCCGGGATCGCCTCCGACCGCAAGGGCGAGTACGTGGACGTCGAGGTCGTGCAGGCACCCGATCCGTACACCGTCGTGTTCCGGCTCAAGTGGCCGTCCGGGTCCTTCCTCATGTCCCTGGCCTCGCCGTGGAACTGGATCTACAAGGCCGACATCCTCGCCAAGGACATGCGCTGGTACGAGACGCACGTGATGGGCACGGGCCCGTTCGTGTTCGTGGAGCACGTGAAGGGCTCCCACTGGGTCGGGAAGCGGAACCCGAACTACTGGGACAAGGGGAAGCCCTACCTGGACGGCTACCGGGCGATCTTCATCAAGGACTCGGCGGCCCAGGTGTCGGCGGTCCGCGGCGAGCGAGCGCACATCCAGTTCCGCGGCTTCTCGCCCGCCGAGCGCGACAGCCTCGTCGCCGCGCTCGGCCCGAAGCTCACCGTGCAGGAGAGCCCCTGGAACTGCGTGATCCTGGTCGCGCTCAACCACGAGCGCAAGCCCTTCGACGACAAGCGCGTGCGCCGCGCGCTCACGCTCGCCCTCGATCGTTACCAGGGGGCGCAGGCGCTGTCCAAGATCGCGATCGTGAAAGAGCCGGCTGGCGTGCAGGTGCCGGGCATGCCCTTCGCCACGGGGCCGGCGGAGCTCGAGAAGCTGGCCGGCTACGGGCGCGACATCGCCAAGTCCCGGGCCGAGGCCAAGCGCCTGCTCAAGGAGGCCGGCCTCCCGGACGGCTTTTCGTTCACCTACAAGAACCGCGGGGTCCCGATGCCGTACGAGTCGCTCGGCGTCTGGCTGATCGATCAGTGGCGGCAGATCGGCCTCAACGTCCGCCAGGAGGTCATCGAGGCCGCCAAGTATTACGCCGAGCTCCGCGGGGGCAACTTCGAGGTGGCGGCCGACTTCCAGTGCGGCTACATCGTGGAGCCGGACCTCGACCTCTACAAGTTCCAGTCCAAGGACAAGAGTCCGGCCAACTACAGTCGCTACGTGGACCCGGTGCTCGACGAGCTGTACGAGAAGCAGAGTCGCGCGATCGACGCGGAGGAACGCAAGAGGTTCATCCGTGAGTTCGAGCGGCGGCTGCTCGACGAGGAAGTGCACTACATCTACACGCTACAGTGGCATCGGATCATCCCGCACCTGGCCAAGGTGCGGGGATGGACGATCACGCCGAGCCACTACCTGAACCAGCAGCTCGACGCCGTCTGGCTGGCGGAGTAGAGCTCGGAGGGGGGCTTCGCCCCCCTTCCGATGCCTCCCCCCAGGACCGATTGCGCGGGCAAAGCCCGCGCTCGAGGGTGGCCATGAAAAGGCTCGGAGTCCTGATCGCGGGTCTCGTGGCGATGGCGCTCGCGGGGCCCGCGGGCGCCCAGGACACGCCCCGGTTCGGTGGGGAGCTGATCTTCGCGGTGCCGTCGGAGATGCCCTCGTACGACGCGCACCGGGAGTCGACGTTCGGGATCGTCCATCCGATGGCGCCGCACTACAGCACACTGCTCCGCGTCGATCCGATGGACCGGAGCGGGAGCAAGGTCGTCGGCGACCTCGCCGAGTCGTGGACGGTCGCCAGGGACGGGCGCACCTACACCTTCCGGCTCCGCCGGGGCGTGAAGTTCCACGACGGTGCCGAGTTCACGTCCCGGGACGCGAAGGCCACGTACGACAAGATCGCCTTCCCGCCGCTGGGCGTGGCGTCCGAGCGCAAGGGGGCGTACGTCAACGTCGAGGCGATCGAGGCGCCTGACCCCTACACGCTCGTGTTTCGCCTGAAGTGGCCGCAGGGCTCGTTCCTCTCGTCGCTCGCCTCGCCGTGGAACTGGATCTACAAGGCCGACATTCTTGCCAAGGACATGCGCTGGTACGAGACGCACGTGATGGGCACGGGCCCGTTCGTGTTCGTGGAGCATGTGAAGGGCTCCCACTGGGTCGGGAAGCGGAACCCGAACTACTGGGACAAGGGGAAGCCCTACCTCGACGGCTACCGGGCGCTCTTCATCAAGGACTCCGCGGCCCAGGTGGCGGCGATCCGCGGCGAGCGAGCGCACATCCAGTTCCGCGGCTTCTCGCCCGCCGAGCGCGACAGCCTCGTGGCCGCCCTCGGCCCGAAGATCACGGTACAGGAGAGCCCCTGGGACTGCGTCCTGCTCGTCACCATGAACCACGAGAAGAAGCCCTTCGATGACAAGCGGGTGCGCCGCGCGCTCACGCTCGCGCTCGACCGCTACCAGGGTTCGCAGGCGCTGTCCAAGATCGCGATCGTCAAGGAGGTGGCGGGCGTCCAGGTGCCCGGGACGCCATTCGCGACCCCGCCGGTGGAGCTTGAGAAGCTGGCCGGGTACTGGCGCGACATCAACAAGTCGAGGGCGGAAGCGCGGCGGCTCCTGAAGCAAGCCGGCGTGCCGGAGGGCTTTGTGTTCACGTTCAAGAACCGCGGGGTCCCGATGCCGTACGAGCCGCTCGGCGTCTGGCTGATCGACCAGTGGCGCCAGGTCGGTCTCAACGTGACGCAGGAGGTCGCCGAGAGCGCGAAGTGGTTCGCCGATCTGCGCGGTGGGGACTTCGAGGTCGCCATGGACGCCCAGTGCGGCTACATGGTCGAGCCCGATCTGGATCTCTACAAGTTCCAGAGCGGGCCGACCTCGGCCGATCCCAGGGGGATCAGCGACGCAAACTATACCCGGTACAAGGACTCCGTTCTCGACGAGCTCTACATAAAACAGGGCCGGGCGATCGATCTCGAGGAGCGGAAGAAGTACGTCCGGGAGTTCGAGAAGCGTCTGCTCGACGAGGAGGTGCACACGATGTACACGCTGCAGTGGCACCGGATCATCCCGCACAACTCCCGGGTGAAGGGCTGGACGGTGACGCCGAGCCACTACCTAAACAACCAGCTCGACACGGTGTGGCTTGCGGAGTGAAGCTCGAACGAGGCCTTCGCCCCCCGGCGTGCTGAGGAGATGGCGTATGCGTCTCCCGTTCGCGCTGCTGCTTGCGCTCATGGCCGCGCCGGCGGGCGCCCAGGAGCGGCCCCGCCAGGGTGGCGAGCTCGTGTTCGTCGTTCCGGCCGAGCCGCCGTCGTACGACGCCCATCGTGAAGGGACCTTCGCCCTCATCCACCCGACGGCGCCCCACTACAACACCCTCCTCCGGATCGATCCCAACGACCGGACCGGCACGCGCATCGTCGGCGACCTGGCCGAGTCGTGGACGGTCGTCGAGGACGGCCGCATCTATGCGTTCAAGCTCCGGCGGGGTGTGAAGTTCCACGACGGAAGCGAGATGACCTCCAGGGACGTCAAGGCCAGCTACGACAAGATCATCTTCCCGCCGTCGGGCGTCGCGTCGAACCGCAAGGGCATCTATGTCAACGTCGAGGCGGTCGAGGCGCCTGACCGCGGCACGGTCGTATTCCGGCTCACGTGGCCGCAGGGGTCCTTCCTCTCCTCGCTCGCGTCGCCCTTCAGCTGGATCTACAAGGCCGACATCCTCGAGCGGGATATGCGGTGGTACGAGACGCACGTGATGGGCACGGGCCCGTTCGTGTTCGTGGAGCACGTCAAGGGCTCGCACTGGGTGGGCCGGAGGAACCCGAACTACTGGGACCGGGGCAAGCCTCACCTCGACGGGTACCGCGCGCTCTTCATCAAGGACGCCGCCGCGCAGGTGGCGGCGGTCCGGGGCGAGCGAGCGCACATCCAGTTCCGCGGCTTCTCGCCGGCCGAGCGTGAGAGCCTCGTCGGCGCCATGGGCGCCAAGGTCACGGTGCAGGAGAGCCCCTGGGACTGCGACCTGCTGGTCGCGATGAACCACGAGCGGAAACCGTTCGACGACCGGCGGGTCCGCCGGGCGCTGACCCTGGCGCTCGACCGCCACGAGGGCGCCCAGGCGCTGTCGCGGATCGCCATCGTGAAGGCCGTGGCCGGCGTGCAGGTTCCCGGCACGCCGTTCGCCACGCCACCGGCCGAGCTGGAGAGGCTGGCCGGGTACGGGCGCGACATCGACAAGGCGCGGGCGGAGGCCCGACGCCTTCTCCGGGAGGCCGGCGTGCCGGACGGGTTCGCGTTCACGTTCAAGAACCGCGCCGTTCCGATGCCGTACGAGCCGCTCGGGGTCTGGCTCATCGACCAGTGGCGGCGCGTGGGACTCACCGTGCGTCAGGAAGTCCTCGAGACCGCGAAGTGGGTGGCCGACAACCGGGGCGGGGACTTCGAGGTGTCCATGGACGCCCAGTGCGGGTTCATGGTCGAGCCGGATCTCGACCTCTACAAGTTCCAGTCCACGGGCGTGAGCCACAACAACTACGGGCGCTACACCGACCGCGTGCTCGACGAGCTGTACGCCCGGCAGAGTCGGGCGGTCGACCCGGAGGAGCGCAAGAGGCTCGTGCGCGAGTTCGAGAAGCGGCTTCTCGACGAGGAAGCGCACTATCTCTACACGCTCCAGTGGCACCGGATCGTCCCGCACAGCGCGAGGGTGCGTGGCTGGACGATCACGCCCAGCCACTTCCTGAACCAGCAGCTCGACACCGTGTGGCTCTCCGAGTAATCTTTCGGCGAGCGGCGGCACACTCCGCATGGGCAAATACATCGTCAAGCGGCTCCTCCTGATGATCCCGACGCTGCTCGGTGTCGCGGTGCTCATCTTCTTCCTGATGCGCGTGGTGCCGGGCGACATCGTCGAGCTACGATTCGCCGGTGAGAGCGCGTTCGCCTCGAAGGAGAACCTCGACAAGGAGCGCGTTCGGCTGGGTCTGGATCAGCCGATCTGGAAGCAGTTCCTGACCTGGATCGCGGGCATCGTGCGGCTCGACTTCGGCAAGTCCATGTGGACCGGCGCGCCCATCCTCGAGGAGATCCGCCTGCGCTTCGCGCTCTCGCTCCAGCTCGCGATCATGTCCACGCTGATCGCGGTGCTGCTGGCGATCCCGCTGGGCGTCATCGCCGCGCTCAAGCAGGACACGTGGGTGGACTACCTCGTGCGGATCGTGTCGATCGCCGGGCTCGCGACGCCCTCGTTCTGGCTCGGCATCGTCTTCATCCTGGGGCTCCTGATCGTCTTCAAGTGGCTCCCGCCCATGGTCTACACGCCGCTCTGGGTGGACCCGTGGCAGAACCTCCTGCAACTGATCTGGCCGGCACTGGCGGTCGGCTATCGGTACTCGGCGGTCGCGACGCGCATGACGCGCTCCGCCATGCTCGAGGTGCTGCGCGAGGACTACATCCGCACGGCCCGGGCCAAGGGACTGTGGGACAAGCTGATCCTGTCGCGGCACGCGCTCAAGAACGCGATGCTGCCGGTGCTCACCGTGATCGCCCTCGAGTTCGCGTTCCTCATGGGCGGCCTCGTCGTCACCGAGCAGGTGTTCAACCTCAACGGACTCGGCCTCCTCTTCGTCGAGGCGGTGGCCCACCGCGACTACACGCTCACGCAGGCGCTCGTGATGCTCGTCGCGTTCGTCTTCATCTTCGTGAACTTCCTGGTCGACCTGGCGTACGCCTGGATCGACCCGCGGATACGATTCCGGTAATGGCCGTCAAGCCCGCGGTCCTCGGCGACGTCCCGGAGGTCGCGGAGCGCGGCAACTGGCGCCGCACGGTCCTCGACTTCTGCCGCGCGCGACCGCTCGGGGCCATCGGCGCGGTCGTCGTCGCCATCAACATCCTCGTCGGCCTGGGCGCCAACGTGATCGCCCCCTACGACCCACTGACGACCGACTACGGGGCCATGCTGGCGCGGCCCTCGGCGGCCCACTGGCTCGGCACCGATGCCTTCGGCCGCGACGTCCTCTCGCGCATCATCTACGGCTCGCGCACCGCCATGCTGGTCGGCTTCGCGTGCGCGTTCCTTGGCGCGACCCTGGGCGCGGTGATCGGCGTCACGAGCGCCTACTTCGGCGGCCGGGCGGACCTGCTGATCCAGCGGGTCATGGACATCTTCCTCGCGTTCCCGCTGATCATCCTGGCCCTCGCCGTCGTCTCCATCCTCGGCACGGGCATCGGCAACCTGATCGTGGCGATCACGATCCCGATGATCCCCCGCGCGGCACTCGTCGCGCGCTCGAGCGCGCTCGCCATCCGGGAAATGCCGTACGTCGACGCGGCGCGCGCCGCCGGCTTCAGCCACCGGCGAATCATTCTCCGTCACATGCTGCCGAACGTGATGGCCCCGTACCTGATCATGCTCACCGCGTACCTCGGGCAGGCAATCCTCCTCGAGGCGTCGCTCTCCTTTCTCGGCCTCGGGGTGGCGGAGCCGACGCCCGCGTGGGGGCTCATGCTGCGCGGAGCCGCCGTCCAGTTCGCCGAGTCGGCGCCGTGGATGGCGATCTTCCCCGGGTTCGCGATCAGTCTCGCGGTCTTCGCGTTCAACCTCTTCGGCGACTCGCTGCGCGACGCGCTCGACCCACGCCTGCGCACGCAATAGCCTGCGGGCCTGCGCGCGCGTACGGGCCACCGCGTCTCTCAGGGGCCGCACGGCGTCTCGCGCCGCCCAATGCTTGACACGCTGCGGCGATTCGGGTACAAATCCATGGGTTTAGCCAGCCTGAGCAAGCCACAGGGCTCACGCTGAATTGGGAGGCCTCGATGCCGTACATCATCGCGGAGCCGTGCATCAATGTGAAAGACAAGGCATGCGTGGAGGTGTGTCCGGTCGACTGCATTTACGAAGGCGAGACGATGCTCTACATCCATCCCGACGAGTGCATCGACTGCGGCGCGTGCGAGCCCGTGTGCCCGGTGAAGGCGATCTTCGCCGAGGACGAGACTCCGGAGCAGTGGAAGCACTTCATCGAGCTCAACAAGCAGTTCTTCAAGGACCACCCCGGGGTCAAGCCCGCCACGAAGAAGTAGCTGCACACCTCCGGCGGCACTCCGCCAGCCCCGCCGTGCATTCGCCCGAATGCGGCGAGCCTTAGTCGCTGCGAAATCGAGCGTCGAGGTCTGGCACACCGGTTGCGTCCTGTCGGACGGCATGGCCTCGATGCCCGCGCCCTTGCCGCCACCCCCGCTCGAGTCGAGCCTCGGCTACCACGGCGCCGTCTCCGCGTTCAAGCGACGGCTGATCGAAGCGACGCTCCACCAGGTGAGCGGCAACCGCACCCACGCCGCCCGCGTTCTGGGTCTCCAGCGCACCTATCTCCTCCGGCTCATTCGGGAGCTCGGCGTCGCCGCGCCGCCGCCGCCCACGCGCCGGCGGCAGCTCGTGTAGCTCATCACAGGGGCCTCGACGGCCCCCCTGGGGCGCGGTGCGACGCCGCGCGACGGTCCGGCCCCCCATATACGGGTTGACGGGCCCCGACCCGGCCGGGCAAGCTGAGGCCCGATGCGTGAGGTGTGGATCGCCGGCGCGGGGATAACGCGGATCGGCCGCCGCGGTGAGTCTCTCTCCGACCTCATGGCCGAGGCCGCGCACGCCGCCCTGCGCGACGCGGGGCTCGAGCGGCCTGACGCGATCGTCGCGGCGGCGATGAATCCCGAAGAGTTCGTCGGCGATGGCAACTTCGCGTCTCATGTCGCCACACACATGGGCCTCGCGGAGACGCCGGCGATGCGCATCGAGACCGCGACATCCTCGGGCGCGGCGGCGCTTTACGCGGGCTTTGCCCAGGTCGCGGCTGGCCTGCGCCACAGGGTGCTCGTCGTCGGCGGGGAAAAGATGACGCATCTCGACACGCCGCGCGTCTCGGAGCTGATCGGCCGCTCGATCGATCCCTACGAGCGCTCGTACGGCGCCACGATGCCGGCACTGGCCGGGCTCGTCGCGCGCGCGCTGATCGCGCGCAACGGCGACGCGCCCCGTGAAATGGCCCAGATCGCCGTGAAAAACCACGCCAACGCCCTCCGGAACCCGTACGCGCACTTTCATCGCTCGGTCACGATCGACGAGGTGATGGACTCCCGGATGGTCGCCGATCCGCTCCGGCTGCTGCACTGCTGCCCCATCTCGGACGGGGCCGCCGCCGTCGTCCTGACGGCCGAGCGCGCGGCCGTGCGGATCACCGGCATCGGGCAGGGGACGGACACGCTCGCGCTCCGACACCGCGACGCGCTCACGAGCTTCCGCGCCTCCCGGGCGGCGGCGCGCGCGGCGTTCGCGATGGCGGGCTTCGGCCCCGAGCGCGTGGACGTGGCCGAGCTGCACGACGCGTTCGCGCCGTTCGAGCTGATCTCGCTCGAGGATCTCGGCCTGGTCCCTTCGGGGAAGGCCGGCCGCGCGACGCTCGACGGCGAGACCGCGCTCGACGGCCGGCTGCCGGTGAACCCGTCGGGCGGCCTCAAGGCGCGTGGCCACCCGCTCGCGGCGACGGGGCTCGCGCAGATCGTCGAGTGCGTCTGGCAGCTCACGGGCCGCGCCGAGGGGCGGCAGGTGCCGGCGCGTGTCGCGCTCGCGCAGTCGATCGGCGGGCTCGCGACGAACAACTGGGTGACCCTCCTGGAAGCCTCATGAGGATCGAGACGATCCAGGGCTCGCGCTGCCCCGCGTGCGGGCTGACCGTGGCGCCGCCCGCCCCTTTCTGTCCGCGCGATCCGGTCGCGATGACGTCGGTCGAGCTCGAGGGCGCAGGTGAGATCGTCTCGTTCACTACCCTGCACTCGCCGCCCGCAGGGTTCCGGTCGCCGCTCCACCTCGCGCTGGTCGCGCTCCCGGGGGGCGCCCGGTTCATCTGCCACGGCGCAGAGACGCGCGGGCTCCGCATCGGCTCGCGCGTCGCGATCGAGGCGGTGAACGACGTCTACTACTTCTCTCATCTCGGCGCGCTGGACCGCGCCCGCCTCTTCTGGCGGCGCACCGGTCGTGCGGGTGACCGCGTGCACGCGATCGCCCGGAGCCTCGCCAAGCGAGCCTGGAAAGGAAGAGAGCGTGTCTCGAACTGACCAGCCCCTCGTCGGTGTCCGCGTCCTGGACCTCACGCGCGTCCTCGCCGGGCCGTTCTGCTCGATGATGCTGGGCGACATGGGTGCCGAGGTCATCAAGATCGAAGAGCCCGGGAAGGGCGACGACACGCGGAGCTGGCCGCCCTTCGCCGGCGGCGAGTCGACGTACTTCATGTCCGTCAACCGCAACAAGAAGAGCGTCACGCTGAATCTCAAGGCGCCCGAGGGCCAGGCGATCCTCCGCACGCTCGTGGGAAAGAGCGACGTCCTCGTCGAGAACTTCCGGCCCGGGACGATGGACAAGCTCGGGTTCGGCTACCGAGCGCTCGCGCGGCGCCACCCGCGGCTCGTCTACTGCTCGATCTCGGGCTTTGGTGAGTCCGGGCCGGAGGCGCACCGCGCCGGCTACGACCTCGTCGTGCAGGCCGAGTCGGGGATCATGGACATCACCGGGTTCTCCGACGGGCCGCCCGTCAAGGTCGGCACCTCGATCGCCGATCTCGTCGCCGGCATGTCGGCGGCCCACGGCGTGACACTCGCGCTGCTCGCGCGCACGCGCACGCGCCGCGGCCAGAAGGTCGAGATCTCGATGCTCGACGCCATGGCAGCGCTCCTCACCTACCAGGCCGGGATCTACTTCGGCACGGGCCAGCGGCCGGCGCGCCGGGGCAACGCCCATCCCTCGATCGTGCCCTACGAGGTTTTCAAGGCGGCCGACGCGTACCTGACGCTCGGCGTCGCCAACAACGCGCTGTGGGCGAAGTGCTGCGCTGCGCTCGATAGGCCCGAGCTCGCGACCGATCCGCGGTTCGACACCGAGGCCCGGCGCGTCACGAACCGTGACGTGCTCATCCCGCTGCTCAACGAGATCCTGGGCGCCCGCACGGCCGAGGAGTGGCTCAAGCGCTTCGAGAGCGCGGGCGTGCCCGCCGGGCGGATCAAGAGCGTCCCCGAGGTGTGTGAGAGCCCACATCTCAAGGCGCGCGCGATGATCGTGACGCTGCCGCACCCCCAGGCAGGCCGCGTGACCGCCCTGGGCGTGCCGATCCGCCTCCACGCGACGCCGGGCCGGGCGCGGCTCGCGCCGCCCGTTCTCGGGCAGCACACCGACGCGGTGCTGCGGATGCTCGCGGGCCTCACACGATCGGAGCTCGCGCGTCTGCGGGGGCGCGGCATCATCTGAGCGCCGCGCGCCGCTGAGCACCGCGCGCCGTCGCTGAAAATAGACGAGTACCAACCCGAGGCCGATTCTTGACACTCCGCGGCGCGGGGGCGCATCATGACGATTACGCCATGCGACAGCTGATCACGATCTACGACACGACCCTCCGGGACGGGACGCAGGGCGAGGGGGTGTCCTTCTCGATGGAGGACAAGGTCCGCCTCGCATCAAGGCTCGACGCGCTCGGCATCCACTACATCGAGGGGGGCTGGCCGGGCTCCAATCCCAAGGACTTGCGCTTCTTCCGCCGAATGCAGGACGTGACGCTCAAGCACGCGAAGCTCGCGGCGTTCAGCATGACCCGCCGTGCGGGCGGCACCGCCGAGTCGGACGCCAACATGCAGGCGCTCCTGGACGCGGGCGCGCCCGTCGCGACGATCGTCGGTAAGGCGTGGGACTTCCAGGTGACCCACGCGCTCTCGACGACGCTCGACGAAAACTTGAAGATGATCGCCGACACGATCGCCTTCCTCCGCCCGCGTACGGAGGAGGTGATGTTCGACGCCGAGCATTTCTTCGACGGCTTCCGGCGGAACCGCGAATACGCGCTCGCGACGCTCCGGGCCGCCGAAGCCGCCGGCGCCCACTGGCTCGTGCTCTGCGACACGAATGGCGGCACGCTCCCGCGGGACCTCGTCGCGATCGTCCAGGCCGTCAAGACGCACGTGAAGGCGCCGCTTGGCATCCACGTCCACAACGACGCCGAGTGCGCGGTCGCCAACTCGCTGGCCGCCGTCGGCGAGGGCGTGCGGCAGGTGCAGGGCACGATGAACGGCTACGGCGAGCGGTGCGGGAACGCGAACCTGGTCTCGATCATCCCGAGCCTGGTCCTCAAGATGGGGCTGGACTGCATCCCGGAGCCGAACCTGCACGAGCTGCGGGACGTCTCGCGGTTCGTCTCCGAGCTGGCCAACCGCAAGCCGTGGGCCGCGCAGCCCTACGTCGGCGACTCCGCCTTCGCCCACAAGGGCGGCATGCACGTGTCCGCCGTGCTCAAGCACCCGGAGACGTACGAGCACATCGAACCCGCGGCGGTAGGCAACCGTCGGCGCGTGCTCGTGTCCGAGCTCGCGGGCAAGTCGAACATCCTCTGGAAGGCGCGCGAGTACGGTATCGACATCGACCGCGACACGCCGGACTCGCGGCGGATCCTCGACGAGCTCAAGGCGCTCGAGGACCAGGGGTTCCAGTTCGAGGGCGCGGAGGCGTCGTTCGAGCTCCTGATGGAGCGCGCGCTCGGCCGGCACAAACCCTACTTCGAGCTCGACGCGTATCGCGTGATCGTCGAGGAGCAGAGCCACGCCGCGGAGCCGGTCGCCGAGGCGACGGTCCGCGTCCGCGTCAAGGGTAGCCTCGAGCACACCGCGGCGTCCGGTAACGGGCCGGTCAACGCGCTCGACCACGCGCTGCGCAAGGCGCTCGAGGAGTTCTACCCGAACCTCCGGGCGATGCGGCTCCTCGACTACAAAGTGCGCATCCTCGACGAGTCCAAGGGCACCGCGGCCAAGACGCGCGTGCTCATCACCTCGGGCGACGGCGAGGAGACGTGGGGCACCGTCGGGGTCGCGGACAACATCATCGAGGCGTCCTGGCAGGCGCTCGTGGACTCGATCGAGTACAAGCTGCGCCGGGACGAGCGGGCGCGGCCATGACCATCGTGGTGGTCGACGACGATCTCGCGATCGTCAAGATGTGCGAGAAGGTCCTCCGCGCACAGGGCCACACCGTCCACGGCTTCACGACGACACGCGAGGCGCTCAAGCACCTCTCGGACGGCACCGTCGCCACCGACCTGCTCGTCGTGGACTACATGATGCCCGAGCAGAACGGGTTCGAGTTCGTCGAGCAGGCGTGGTCACTCAGGCCCGCGCTACGCGTCGTCATGATTACCGCGCACGGCAACCGAGAGCTCGTCGGCGAGGCCACCCAGGCCGGGATCCACGGGATGGTGCTCAAGCCATTCACCGCCAATGACCTTACGCGGGGGGTGGAGGCGGCGATGGAGGGGTCGTCCCCCGCCTGATAGCCTGACGGGCGGTGGTCCTGTGGGGGTGGTCCGGAAATTATCTCGCTGTTGAGAAACTTACCAGCCAAACCCTGGTAGCCAACGCGTAAGTTGCTGAAATATCAGAGAATGGAGTTCGGTATCAAAATTGCCATTGACCTAGCCCCAGGAGGGTTCAGCCATGGGGATCGGGGAAGTGGCAGCGTTCAGCGGGGTGGTGCCGGCCAACGGCCAGGCGCATACCCAGGTGCGGGGAGTGGGCCGGCCGTCTACGGTGGCCCAGTACGCGCCTCAGATCGGGCAGTGGCTCCGGGACAACCCGGCGGTGTCGGGCGCGGAAGTTCTCCGGCGCGTCCGTCTGACAGGCTATCGCGGCGGTAAGAGCGCGCTGTACGAGTTGGTGCGGCGCCTTCGGCTCGCGGCCTCGGGAAACTAGCAGCCTCGGCCTGCTCCCGCGTCAGCGCGCCGGCCTCCGGCATGCGCTCAACGCGAGGTAGCGCCGGTCTCTCCCGCCGCGTCCTCAGTACCCTTTCCCCGCCCACCACGCCCGGATCTGGTCGCCGTGCTCCTTGTAGTGGTGCGCCGAGTTCAGGTCGACGATTTTCCACGCGGTCTTCGAGGGCCTCGAGCGCCCCGCGGAACGCCGTGTATTCACGCTCGGCGGCGCTCAGGAGCTTTCTCCATTCCCTTGGCGCAACCCGGCGACGGTATCCGGCGGCGAGTCTAGAGCTGGATCAGGCCACGGCGGACCGCATAGCGGACGAGGCCAGCGGTGCCGTGGATGTTGGTTTTCCTCATGATCCGGGTCCGGTGGGACTCGGCGGTCTTGAAGCTGATCCCCTGGAGCTTGGCGATCTCTTTCGTGGACTTGCCCTCCGCGACCAGCTGGAGGACCTCGCGCTCCCGTGCCGTCAACGGGTCGGGCGGCACCTCCGACTTGGACAGGTACGCCTCGACGACGGCCTGGGAGATTCCGGGGCTCAGGTACACCATGCCCCGCAGCACCTCGTTGATCGCCCGCACGAGATCCGCCGAGGCCTGCGTCTTCACGACGTAGCCCCTGACACCCGCCCTGAGCGCCTCCAGGACGTAGTGGTCCTCCGTGTGCATCGTCAGGAGGATCGCCTTGGTGCGGGAACAGGCGCGGAGGATCTCCCCGGCGGCACCGAGTCCGTTCAGGAGTGGCATCGCAAAATCCAGCACGACCACGTCAGGGCGACGCTCGCGCGACACGCGGACCGCCTCCTGGCCGTCGCCGACCTCAGCGATGACCGCGAACCCTTCGTGCTCGAGCAGGGCTTTCAGGCCCTGGCGCACGATCAGGTGGTCATCGGCGAGGAGAATCCGCCTCGGCATCGTCATACTCCCATGCTGGTCGGTAGAACGGAGATAGGCCATCAGGTGAACTCCCGACAGTGATCGAGGGAAACCCCGGTAGATCGGCCGGTCGAGACCTCCGCCTGAACCTCGGAGCTTTTCCGTGCCCTCCTTCCGGGTTTTTCCGACTTCCGGAAATACGAGAGCGGGCCTAGGCTCGGTCGCATGGGAAGGGAGTGAGGGCGACCTCGATCCTCGGTACAATCACGCGCCGGCGCGGTCGGACCTCTCGGCTTCGCCGGTCCACGGTCTGGATGGAGGGCGCTTAACCCGCGGAGGCAGTTTGTGGCCAGGATGCTCCTCGTCGTTGCGCGCACGGAACCGGCGCGGTACACATACCTCACGCATGTCTTCGGCAAGGAGATCGTCGACGTGATTCTGGACCGCCGGGTGGAGGAGCGCCGGCAGCGCCCCGAGCGAGTGGCGGTCGAGAAGCGCCGCCACGATCGGCGCCAAAGGGACATTGCCAAGGACCTCCAGACGTATGGCTGGGGCCTGGTGAGGCGCTAGGCGAAGTGGCGTTCGAGGCGGCATGGAATAAGCGTGGCTGCCGCTGCGACGAGTCGGAGAAGCGCCCGGAGGGTCGGGATACGCAGGGCCTCGCACGCGGATACTGCGGCCTCTGCCTCATCTGCGGCGAGCCTGGCCACACCCGGCCCCATCCCGGGGCGGTGGAGTTTACCGGCTCCTGGTGCGACTTCCACTATGGCGTGCTCGCAGTCACGCATCCGCTCGCGCCTGTGGGCACGTTTGTCTGGCTCGCGGTGATTGCTGCCGTCATCTTCACGGCGGGACAACTCATGCGGTGAGGCATCGCCAGAGCCCGACGGCGCGCGGTGAGCCACAGGGTCGAGCCCAAGCGCGTACCGGCCCGCCGAAATCATGCACCCGACGCCGGGCGCAGCCATGTAGAACAGGCGGGGCGGGGTTGCGGGCGGCGCCGATTTTCCTGGCGTCGTGTATAACCCCGCTTCGCGATTCACGAGTCGCTACACAAGGTTCTTCGAGTATTTTTGGGATTCGCTCCACAAAGCAGTGTTTTTGGCGGTACTCGCAGTGAGTTTCTGGTACCTCGGTCGGAAAGCGGAAGCTATTTGGCACATAGGTCAGCACGACGTGCAACCCAACGAGGGCGTGCAGCCGACGCCCACAACCGGGCGCGGGTGACGCCGGACGTTGTCAGCACGACCCAGATGCGAACTGTCGGGGAGATAGGTAACACTTCAGTCCAGGGACATGGGTGACTCTTTCTTCCGGACTCATCTGCCCGTGTGATCCTCGATGCGAAGCACATAACCCCGCTACGGCCGAGATCAGCCTCGTAAGTACCCGCCAGAATTAGCCGGCGCTCGACGGGCGCAGGCGCTTGTAGAACAAGAGCTCGCGATACCCCTGCGGGAGGTTGTCGATGTATCCGGAGGGGGCGAAGCCGAGCGCGGTGTGCATCCGGATCGAGACCGCGTTCGTCTCCTCCGTCGACGAGAAGAGGCGGGGGCTCGGCGAGATCTCCTCGACCATCCCGTAGAGCGCCCGCGCGACGCCGCGCCGGCGGAGGTTCGCGTCCACGCCGACGAGCCCGACGAACGTGCACTGAAACCAGTCGGTCCGGAACGCGAGGACGCCGGCGACCTCGCCGTCCTCTTCGGCCACGAGCAGGTGGTGGCGCTCGGCGTACGACCGGATGAACGTGCCCGCCCGCTCGGCGCCGATGACCTCCGTCGCCAGCGCGATGACGCGCCCCAGGTCGCCCGGCTCTGCGTGTCGGACCCTCACGCCGCCAGGAAGGCCGCGAGCTCGCGCCGCACCGCGGGGTTCTCGCCGAGCACGACCGTGTAGTGGTTGGTGTTCGGAACGACGACCAGCCGGCAGCTCGGGATCGCGCGGGCCATCGCCTCCGCCTCCTCCTGGGTCATCAGGCAGTCCTCCGCCCGCAGCAGTCCGTCGGGCGCGCGGAACAGCAGCGTGGGCGCCTGGATCTGGTGGTGCCAGACCCAGAGGCGTGTGCGCTGGAGGTTCGCCACCTCCTCCTCGATCGCGTGCCTGGCGACCTTCGAGCGGACGCCGCCGCCCGGTCCAGACTCGACGTCGTAGGTGTAGTGCCGGGCGAGGTAGGCGTTCCACCGCCCCTGGAACATCGGCAGGCTCTTGAGCGCCTCGAGGAACTTCTCGAGCGACGGGAACTCGACACCGAGCCGGCCGATCGCCGGCGCGAGCGAGTCCAGGATTTCGGCGCGCACGTCGAGCCCGCCGTCGAACAGGACGAGCTTGGCGACGCGCTCGGGGTGGAGCGTGGCGAAGCGCACGCCGATATGGGCGCCGAGCGAGTGGCCCATGAGGATGGCGCGGTCGAGACCGAAGCGGTCGAGCAGGCCGAGGAGGTCCGCCGCGTGGTGGGCGAGGCTGTAGCCGGTCGGGGGCTTGTCGCTGTCACCCCGGCCGCGGAGGTCGTAGGCGATGAGCCGGTGACTCCCGCCGAGCGCGTCGGCGATCGGGTACCAGACCGTGTGGTTCGACGTGAGCCCGTGGATCCCGACGACGGCCGGGCCGCGGCCCGGCCACTCGTGCGTGGCGAGCGTGATGGTGTCGACCGTCACCCGCTGCACGCGGCGCTCCTAGTAGGTGCCCGGCCGGATCTGCTTGTAGAGGCCTTTCAATCCCTCCGCGGAGAACGACGCCGCCTGGCAGTAGGAGATGATCTTCCGCTCGTCCGCCTCGATCTTCGCGACCGCCTCGGGGAGGCGGTCGGCGATCTCGGGCGGGACCGTGAGCGCGCCATGGTGGTCGGCGTGGAGCAGGTCGCCGGGCTTCACCCAGAGCCCGCCGACCTTGACGGGCAGGCCGAAATCGACCATGTGCACGTAGGCGTGCGACACCGAGACGTGGGCGGCGGCGAACTGGAAGCCGAGCGCGCGTACCTCGTCGAGGTCCCGCACCGAGCCGTCCGTGAGGACGCCGGCGCAGCCGAGCGCCTTGTGGATGTTCGCCTGGACCTCGCCCCACTGCGCCCCCTGGCCGCGCGGATCGTCGAGATCGTGGACGACGACGACGCGTGGGGCCGGGATGGACTGGACGTAGTCCCACCACGCGAACGTGGAGGCCCGGTGCCCCTCCCGGGGCGCGGGCTCGGCGCGGATCAGCGCCGTGACGGCGTAACCGGTGAGGGGTCCGAGCTCGGGGAAGAGCGCGCGGATCTCGGAGGACACGAACCCCTCGCTTCGCGGACGGACGTTGAACGTCTCGATCCCGTTCGCGAGGCTCGGGCTCGAGATCTTCTTGAGGGCGTGGATGAGGTCCATCAGATCGAGTCCTTTCGCTGCCGGATCAGCAGGGCCTTCAGCTGGTCCGCGGCTTCCTGCACGGAAGACAGGTTCGGGTTCACGGCGAGCGCGCGCTCGAAGTACTCGAGCGCCCGCGTGGGCTGGTCGAGCTGGAGATAGATCATGCCGTAGCCGGAGAGCGCGCCGAAATGGTACGGGTTGTGCTTGAGCACCTCGTCGCAGTCGGCGAGCGACTTCGTGTACTCGCCCAGCAGGTAGTACACCGTGGCGCGCTTGTTCCACCCCTCGGCGAACTCGGGCCGCCGCGCGATCACCCGCGTGAAGGTCTCGACCGCCGCCTCACCGTCGCGCGCCTGCATCTGCTCGACGCCGAGTGCCAGCAGGCGGTCGACCTCCGCGTCGCCCGAGCGACTCCACACCTGCCACAAGGCGCTCTCGGCAAACGTCCGGACGAGCGGGTCGGCGTCGCGGAGCGCCCGGGCCAGCCGGGGGATGTCTTCCATCGCGCCCCGCTCGCCGAGGGCGCGAGCCGCCTGTCGTCGCGCCTCGGCGTCGGCGGCCCCCGCGAGCGCCCGGAGCGCCTCCTCGCGCGTCGGCTCGCCGGCGCCGGCCACGGGCGTGACGGAGACCGCGAGCAGGAGGACGAGCGCCAGCGCGGGCGCGGTCACGGCGTGTAGGCCTCGTTCGCGTCGGTGCGGGCCAAGCCCGGCTGGGTCCCGCCGCCGACGACGTAGATCCGGTTGCCGATCGCGACGGCGCCCGCGCCGTGGCGCGGGGTTCGCATCGGCTCCTTGCCGATCCAGCGGTTGCCCGCGGTCTCGTACATCTCCGTCGCGCTGAAGATCCGGAGCGGCGCCTCGCCCCCGAAGGCGAAGACGCGATCGGTGAGGACGGCGGCGGCGAGACCGCCGCGGGCGGCGGGGAGCGGCGTTCCGGCATACCAGCCGTTCGTGGCCGGATCGTAGATCTCTACCGTCGCGTACTGACTGCCCAGGAACGCCTCGCGTCCGCCCATCGCCCAGAGGCGCCCTTCGAAGGCGACCGCGGCGAGATGATCGCGCGCCGTGGGCATCGGCGGCGCTTCCGACCAGCGGTCGGTCGCCGGATCGTAGACCTCGTGGGCTCCCGTCGCGCCGTCGCCGCTGCCGCCGATGGCGTGGAGGCGCCCGTCGAGGGCGACGAGGGCGAGCGCTCCACGCGGGGTCTTGAGCGGCGCGCGCATCGCCCAGGAGTTCCTCGCCGCGTCGTACTCATAGACCGTCGCGAGGGGCGTCCAGCGGACACGCCCCGAATACCCGCCGGCGACGAAGAGGCGACCGCCCACGACAGCCGCCGCCAGGTGGTGCGTCGGGGCGGGGAGTGGCATCCGCACCTCCCAGCGGTCGGTCACGGGGTCGTACACCTCCACCGTCGCGACCGCCTCGGCGTTGGCGCCGAAGCCCCCGATGACGAAGATCCGCCCCTCGAGCGCCGCCGCGGCAACCTCCTGGCGCGCCGTCGGCATCGGCGCGAGCGGGGTCCACGTGCCCGGACTCAGGATGTCGAGCGGCGCCGAGGTGTCCGTGGTCTTGCCGAGGCAGGCGGCAAGAGCAAGCGCAAGGAGAACGGGAGCGGAGCCACCGAGCACCCTTCTCAGGCCACCTACGGTGTTCCCGAACTCGCGGACCCCGCGACAACGTCCCCTCATGACTCGTTCACCAGCGCGCGGAATTCCTTTTCGTCGAGCATCGTCACCCCCAGGCGTCGCGCGTCGTCGGCCTTGCTGCCCGGCGACTCGCCCACCACGACATAGTCGGTCTTCTTCGACACAGAGCCGATCACGCGCCCGCCGCGCCGCTCGATCGCCTCGCGCGCGGCGTCGCGCGTGAGCGTCGCGAGGGTGCCGGTGAGGACGAAGGTCTTGCCCGCGAGGGGCTTCGGCCCGGCGACCGTCTCGGGCTCGGCGGTCACGACGCCGACGTCCCTGAGCCTGTTGATCAGCGCGCCGTTGGTCGGGTCGTCGAAGAAGGCTCGGACCGAGCGCGCGATCGTCTCGCCGACGCCGTGCACCTCGGCCAGCTCGGCCTCGGGCGCCTTCGCGATCTTCTCGAGGCTGCCGAAGCGGGAGGCGAGGAGCTGCGCCACGCGCTCGCCCACGAGGCGGATGCCGAGGGCGTTCAGGAGGCGCGCCAGCCCCCGCGTCCGCGAGGCGGCGATCGCCCGCACGAGGTTCGCGGCGGACTTCTCGCCGAGACGGTCGAGGTCGGCGAGCTGGTCCACGGTGAGCGTGTAGAGGTCGGCGAAATCCTTCACCAGCCCGCGCTCGACGAGCTGGTCGATGACCTTCTCGCCGAGGTGCTCGATGTCCATCGCCCGGCGCGAGCCGAAGTGGCGCAGCCGCTCCTTGAGCTGGGCCGGGCAGCCACTGTTCATGCATCGCCAGTACGCTTCGCCCTCCGGTCGGAAGGCGACGCCGCCGCACGCCGGACAGCGCGTCGGGAACCGGAACGGCTCGGCGCCCGCCGGGCGCTGGGCCGTGACGACCCGGACGACGTACGGGATCACATCGCCGGCGCGCTCGATGAGGACCGTGTCCCCGACGCGGACGTCCTTCTTGCGGATCTCGTCCTCGTTGTGCAGGCTGACGTTGCGGATCACGACACCGGCGAGCTCCACCGGCCGGAGCTTCGCGACGGGCGTGAGGATGCCGGTCTTGCCGACGCCGACCTCGATCGCCTCGATCACGGTCGAGGCCTGGCGCGCGGTGAACTTGAACGCGATCGCCCAGCGCGGGTGGTGGGTGGTGGACCCGAGGCGCCGCTGGTGCTCGAGCGCGTCGACCTTGACGACGACGCCGTCGGCGTCGTAGCCGAGGGCGTCGCGAAGGGACTCGAGCCGCTCGCAGTACGCGATCACCGCGTCGAGCGTCGCGGAGCGCTGGGCCTTCGGGTTCGTCTTGAAGCCCGCGGCGCCGAGTGCCTCGAGCGTCTCCCAGTGGGTGGCAAAGCCGAGCGCGTCGGCACGGCTGAGATGATAGAGGAAGATGTCGAGCGGGCGCCGCGCCGTGACGGCCGGATCCTTCTGGCGGACGGCGCCCGCCGCGGCGTTCCGCGGGTTGGCAAAGGTCGTCTCGCCCGCCTCCTCGAGGGCCCGGTTCAGCTTTGCGAACGCTGCGCGCGGCATGAAGACCTCGCCACGCACCTCGAGCTCGTCGACCGCGGCGAGCGCGCCGCGGAGCACCATCGGAATGGATCGGATGGTCTTGAGGTTCGGGGTGACGTCCTCCCCGACGCGTCCGTCGCCGCGGGTCGCGCCCCGCACGAAGCGGCCGCGCGCGTAGAGGAGGGCGACGCCGAGACCGTCGATCTTCGGCTCGCACACGTACGTGAAGCGGGCTCCGGGCAGCGCCCGACTGATCCGCGCCTCGAACTCACGCAGGTCGTCCGCGGTGGTCGCGTTGTCGAGGGAGAGCATCGCCACCTGGTGCTCGACGGGCTTGAAGACGTCGGTGGCCGCGCCCGCGACCCGCTGGGTGGGACTGTCGTCGGTGACCAGGTCGGGAAAGCGCGCCTCGAGCTCGCGCAGCTCCCGCATGAGCCGGTCGTACTCGGCGTCGGCGATCTCGGGGCGCGCCTCGACGTAGTAGAGGTAATCGTGGTGGTGGATGCGCTCGCGCAGCTCGGCGTTCCGCTGCGCCGCCTCGGCCCGCGTCATGAAGGAAGGATAACAGAAGCGTCGAGGCTCGTTCCTTGCCGCTCCCGGACGGGGAAGCTATACTCGGCCGATGACGAAGCTGGGGGTGGTGAAGTCGTCCGCTCTCAAGTCGCGTGCTGCGCCAAAGGATACGACCGCCTCCGTCCAGGACTACCTGGCCGCGATCTACGACCTCCAGTCGAGCGGCAAGCCCGTCATCGGTGCGCGGCTCGTGAAGCACATGGGGATCTCGGCGCCCGCCGTGACCGAGGCGATCCACCGGGTCTCCCGGGCCGGCTACGTTCGCGTCGGCCGCGGGAAGGAGCTGACGCTCACCCCGAAAGGGCGCCAGGTCGCCGAGGTCATGGCGCGCCGCCACCGCCTCCTCGAGCGCTGGCTCACCGATACGCTGGGCCTCAACTGGACGGACGCGCACGAGGAGGCGCACCGGCTCGAGCACGCGCTGTCACCGCGGGTCGAGAACCGGCTCGCGGAGCTCCTCGGCATGCCGAGCACGTGCCCGCACGGCAACCCGATCCCGGGCATGGCGAAGCCGACCCGCGTCGAGCCGTTCCCGCTCGCCCAGGCGAGGGAGGGGGCGACCGTCGTCGTGGAGCGCATCACCGAGGAGGCCGAGGCTGACAAGAAGCTGCTCGAGCACCTCTGGAAGAACGACGTGCGCCCGGGCCGTCGTCTGAAGATCACCGAGGTGGCGCCGTGGGCGGGGACGATCACGGCAGCGAGCGACGGGCAGACGATCACGCTGGGGCTGCCGGCGGCCGCGAAGATCTGGGTGTACCTGCCGAAGCCGTGAAGGTCCTCTTCTGGCTCCTGGTCGCGCTCGGCTTCGTCTACGCGTTCTACGCGGGCGCCGTCGCCGTCTACTCCTATTACCAGGTGACGGACATCGTGAAGGAGACCGTTACGGAGCGCGCGGGGGTGGACCGCTACGAGCGCGCCGAGCGAATCAGGCGGGAGATCCTCAAGAAGGCGACGGAGAGCGGCGTCCCCCTCAGCGAGCGCGAGGTACGCGTCACCGACGACAACCGGACCCTGCGCGTCCTGATCCGCTGGTCGTACCCGGTGATCTTCTACAAGGGCGACGCGGTCCTGTCGATCCCCCTCAAGTATGAGAGGTCGTTCGCGATGCCAAGCAGCCGCTGACCGGGGAGGCCGCGGGGGTGGGGCGGACGAGACCCGTTCCCGCCGCGTCGGATGCGGACCTCATGCGTCGGGGTGGAGCCCAGCCGTGACGGGCCATGCGCACGCGAGCCGCGTGGTCGAGCCGCCCCACCCCCGCGGCCTCCCCGGTCAGCGGCGTGCCTTGGCGTCGGCGATGAGCTTTTCGACGCGGGCGCGGTCCTCTCCGGGGGGCGCGACGGCCAGGAATTTCTCCCAGGAGCGGATCGCCTCGGCCGTATCCTTTTTCGACTCGTAGAGCACCTGGCCGCGGTAGAGCAGGGCGGGCGGGTACGTAGGGTTGATCGCCAGCGCGCGGTCGAGCGTCTCGAGCGCCGTGTCGGCGTGGCCGCCGATCGCGACGATGAGGCCGAGATGCGTCAAGGCGTCCACGTTCTTCGGATCACGCTTGAGAACCGCCTGATACGCGGCGATCGCCTCACCGTAGCGTCCCTCGAAGAGACTCGCACGCGCGGCCTGCAGCATGCCCTGGAGGATCTCGGGCGTGACGGCCCGCCGGGCGCCGGGCGTGCCGCCGCCGCCAGTGATGCGAGCCGGTGGCGGCGTGAGAGGCGTGGACGCGGCCGTCGGCGCACCGGCGGGCCGGTCGGGCTCGGTGTAGCGTACGATGCCGGCACCGATCGCGATCCCGAACGCGAGGAGCAGCATCGTGCCAGTCGCGAGCGCGGCCGGATGGCGCCAGGCGGAGCGCGAGTCTCGGACCCGCCCCGGTGGAGGGGACGGCGTGGGCGGTGCGGGGCCGAGGCTGTCGAGCTCGGTGAGAACCGCCGCGGCCTCGCCCTCGTACCGGGCGCGTAGCTCGGCATAATCGCTGTCCCCGATGTGGCCGGCCTCGTGCTCGAAGCGGAGCTCGCGGAGCGCCCGGAGCGTGGCACCCTTGCGCTCCTCGAGCTCGCCGCGCCGATCGGGCGGGAGCCGCAAGAGCGCCTGCGACCGGCCGCGCGCGCCGACGAGGGGCCACAGCACGAACGCGAGGGCCGGGACGCCGAGGACCAGGGCCGCGACGAGGATCCCCGTCACCGCTCCGCCTCCGTCTCGCGCCGGATCCGCTCGCGCATCGCGGGATCGAGGGACGGCGCCGTCCCCTCCGACGCGGGCCGTCGCGTCCACCGCCGGACGAGCACGGCCACGATCGCCAGGCCGACGGCGACGGCCGCGAGCGGCGCGAACCACACGAGGAGGTTGAACCCGCGTCGTCGCGGCGAGAGGAGGATCCACTCGCCGTACCGATCGACGAAGTACTGGACCACCTCCGCCGGGCTCTCGCCGGCCTCGAGCCGCTCGCGGACGATCACGCGCATCTGACGCGCCATCTCCGAGGGAGAGTCGGCCACCGAGAGGTTCTGGCAGACGACGCAGCGGAGCTCTCCGGCGACCTCGTGGACCTGAGACTCGGACACCACGCGCGCGGGCGCCGGCGCGGCGCCGCTGAGGAGCACCGCGAGGACGAGCGCGGTGACGCCGGCGTGTCGCCTCCTCATCCCGCCGGTTCCGCGAGCAGCCGCTCGACGTGCGCCCGGATGACGTCGTCCGTGAGCGCGCCGACGTGCCTGGCGCGAATCCGCCCGCGCCGGTCGATGAAGAAGGTCTCCGGCACGCCATAGGTGCCGTAATCCACGGAGACCTTGCCGGTCGGGTCGGGCGCGTTCGGGAAGCTCAGGCCGAAGTCCCGGATGAACTTCTGCGCCGCCTCGACGGTGTCCTGGATGTCGACACCGATCACGAGAACGCCCCGGTCGCGGTACGCGCGCCAGCTCTGCTCGAGGACGGGGGCCTCCTCGTAGCACGCGGGGTAGCACCACGACGCCCAGAAGTTCACGACGACGACCCGGCCGCGCTGGGCGTCGAGCGTGAGCGGGGTGGCGTCGAACGCCGTGAGCGCGAAGCCGGGAGCGGGCCGGCCGACGAGCGGCGAGGGGATCTCGCGGGGATTCACGCGGAAGCCGTAGGCGAGCAGGGCCAGCAGGGGGAGCGCGGCGAGCGGGATGAGCCAGCGCCACGCCCGGCGGCTCACGCCGTCCTCTTCGTCTCCGGCAGGATCGCGAGCCCGGCTCCTGCCGTGAGGACGAGCCCCCCGATCCAGATCCAGCTCACGAGACGGTTCACCTGGAGCTTCACGGTCGCTCGCGAGCCGTCGCGGGCGAAGTCACCGAGGACGAGGTAGATGTCCTCGCGGAGCCCGAGCCGGTAGTCCACGTAGGCGATCGGCGACTGCTCCTGGGGGTAGAACTTCTTCGCGGGTCGCAGGACGCCGAGGACGCGACCGTCCGAGACGGTGAAGGCGCCCGCGACCTTGAAATGGTTCGACTCCTCGGAGGCCGCGAGGTCCTCGAAGCGCACGCGGTAGCCGGCGAGCTCCGTGGACTCGCCGCGGCCGAGCGTCGTCTCGGTCTGCACCGACCACGCCTGCGAGCCCGTGACGCCGACCGCGATGATCAGGACGCCGAGGTGGACGACGAATCCGCCGTAGCGGCGGTTGTGGCGGCGGAGGAGCCCGCCCATCGCCGGCAGGAGCGGTTCGCCCATGCGCGCGCGGACCCGCGTGGCCCGCGCAAAGTCGAGCGCGATCGTGGCGGCGACGAAGACGGTGAGCGCGAGCGTCAGCACCGCGAGGGCCGAGTGCACGCCGAGGGCGAAGAAGAACGCCGCCGCCGCGACCCCCGTCAGCACGGGTCCGAGGAAGTTCCGCCGGAGGTTGTCGACGGACGCGCGCCGCCAGGCGATCAGCGGCCCGACGCCCATGAGGAAGATGAGGCCCAGGAAGAGCGGCACGTTCACCTGGTTGAAGAAGGGCGCCCCGACCGACACCTTCACGCCGCGCAGCGCCTCGGACAGGAGCGGGAAGACCGTGCCGAAGAAGACCGTGAAGGCGGCCGCGACCAGCATGACGTTGTTCAGGAGGAACGCGGACTCGCGCGACACGACGGAGTCGAGCGCGCCTTGTGCCCCGAGCGCGTCCCAGCGCCACGCGAGGAGGCCGAGCGCGGTCAGCAGCACGAGGGCGAGGAAGCCCAGGAAGAAGGCGCCGATCGTGCCCTGGGTGAAGGCGTGGACGGAGGCGATCACCCCCGAGCGCGTGAGGAACGTGCCGAAGAGGGTGAGGCCGAAGGTCATGATCACGAGCGCGAGGTTCCAGAGCTTCAGCATCCGTCGGCGCTCCTGGATCATGACCGAGTGGAGGAACGCGGTCGCGGTGAGCCACGGCATGAACGCCGCGTTCTCCACCGGGTCCCACGCCCAGTACCCTCCCCAGCCGAGGACGTGGTAGCTCCACCAGCCGCCGATGAGGAGCCCGAGCGAGAGGAAGTACCAGGCGACGATCGTCCACCGCCGCGTCATCGTGAGCCACGCGTCGCCGACGCGCCCGGTGATCAGCGCTGCCATCGCGAAGGCGAAGGGGACGGTGAGGCCGGTGAAGCCGAGGTAGAGCGCGACGGGGTGCGTGATCATCCCGGTGTCCTCGAGCAGGGGATTGAGCCCGTGGCCGTCGGCGGGCACCGGGTGCAGGCGCGCGAACGGCGGCGCCGCCACCGTGATCACCAGCAGGAAGAAGGCGAGCACCCCCAGCATGACCGTGAGGACCCACGGGTAGAGCTCACGCGCGCTCTCGCGGTGCCGGAGGATGACGATCAGCGTGTAGAGCGCGAGCATCCACGTCCAGAGGATGATCGAGCCCTCGAGGGCCCCCCAGACCCCCGTGATCCGGTAGTAGAAGGGCGTCCCGAGGTTCGTGTTGGTCGCGACGTAGCGAACGGAGAAGTCGAAGGTGAGGAAGGCGTACATCAGGAGCGCGAGGCACGCGGTGACCAGGGCGAAGACACCGAGCGCCGCGTGCTGGGCCGACAGGACGAGCGCCGGACGCCCGGTGCGCGCACCGAGCGCGGCGGCCAGGGCCCCCCACAGGGCAAGGCCGAGCGCGACGATCGCCGCACCGTACCCGAGCTCGGGAATCACCGCCCCTCTCCCTTGAGAGTCCGGATCAGCTCCTTGTAGCCGGTCTGGCTCGTGCCGTGCGGCGCCTTGTACTCCTCTGAGTGCTTGGCCAGGATGAGGCTCGCCCTGAAGTAGCCATCGGCGCTCCACGTGCCCTCGACGACCGCGCCGCGCCCCTCGCCGAAGAGATCCGGCGGCGTTCCCTTGTGGTGGACCGGCACCGTCGCGGTGCCGTCACCGAGGGTGAAGTGGAGGTCGAGCGTGCGCGGTTCCCATCGGAGCGAGCCGGGGAGGACCATGCCACCGAGGCGGTAGGCCTTGCCGGCGACCGCGGAGGCGCGGAGCTCGGCGGGCGTGACGAAATAGACGGCGGACTGCGTGACGCCCGCGTAGATCATGTACGTGAGCGCGACGGCGATGACGGCGCCGCCAACGACGAACTTCGCTCTCATGACGGTCCGGTCATCGTCGCGGGATCGGCGGCCCCGGGCTCGTCGGGGTGGGCCGGGGCTCGTCGCGCGTCGCCCCACGCCGGCGCTCGCGCGCCACCAGCTCACGCTCCAGGCGGAGGAGCCGCCGCCAGTAACCGCCGAGGACCAGCGCCGCGAGCCCGTAGGCGGCGAGGACGAACGACCAGTTGTCGGGCATCAGGCGAAGACCTCCTCCTCCTGCCGCAGCAGGCGCACACGCTTGGCCGTGAAGTAGCCATAGAGGAGCACGAAGGCGACGAGGTTGACCATGAGGGCGAGAACGAACGTTGGGTCCATCGGAGGGCTGCCGGGCCGCAGCAGCGTGGGCGGCTGGTGGAGCGTCCGCCACCAGTACACCGAAAAATGGACGAGCGGGATGTCGAGCGCGGCGACGATGCCGAGCACCGCGGCGAACCGGGCTGCCCGCTCGCGATCCTCGATCATCGCGCGCAGCAACAGGTAGCCCAGGTAGATGACGAACATGATCGAGACGCTCGTGAGGCGCGCATCCCAGGTCCACCACGTGCCCCAGGTCGGCTTGCCCCAGATCGCGCCGGTCGCGATGTTGATGCCGGTGAAGACGACGCCGACCTCGGCCGAGGCGTGTGCGAGCCGGTCCGCGCCGGCGGCGCGCCCCCAGAGGTAGATCACGGAGGCGACCAGCACCACGCCGAACGCGAGATAGGCCACGAGGATGGCGGGCACGTGCAGGTACATGATGCGCTGGACATTGCCCTGCGTCGCCTCGCGCGGGGCCACGCCGAACGCCATCACCAGTCCCGCGGTGAGGCCGAGCCCCGCCAACCACCCGAGCGCGCGCTCCCGGCTCGTCATGCTTCCAGGATGGCGTCGAAGGTGAGGACGCCGACGGTGAGATAGATCGTGTCGGCGGCGGCGAGGAGTCCGAGCCAGTGGCCGACGGCGCCGAGCGGCTCGCCCAGCAGCACCGCCTCGGTCGCCTTCACCGCGCCCAGGAGCACCGGCACCTGCACCGGCAGCAGGAGGACGGGGAAGAGCACCTCGCGAGCCCGGACGTGCGCCGTCATCGCGGCGAAGAGCGTGCCGACGGCGGCGAAGCCGAGGGTGCCCAACCCGATGACGACGATCAGCCGGATCGGATGGGCGCCGAGGTCGATGTCGAAGAAGACGGCGAAGAGGACGAGCAGGATCGCCTCGACGAGCAGCATCAGAATCAAATTTCCGGCGACCTTGCCGAGGTAGATCGCCGACTTGTCGCCGGGGACGAGCAGCAGGCCCTCCCAGCAGTCGTTCTCGCGCTCGGCCAGGAACGCCCGGCCGAGCCCGACGAGCCCGCTCAGGATGAACCCGAGCCAGAGGAGACCCGGCAGGGCCGCCGTGAGGCGCTCGCGGTCGGCGCCGAGCGCGAACTGGAACAGGAAGAGGAGCAGCAGGGCGAAGAAGAAGAGCGCGTTCAGCGTCTCCTTGGAGCGTCGCTCGCTGAGGAGATCCTTCCACAGCACGATCCAGGTGCGGCGCGCGTAGGTCATCCCCCGTTCTCCGCGTGCAGCTCGTAGAGGCGCCGCACGTCGTCGGGCGTGAGCCCGTGGAGGGGAGCGTCGAACGCGAGGCGTCCGGCGGTCAGGATCGCGATCCGGTCGGCCACGCCCAGTCCGCGACCGAAGCTGTGCGTGGTCATGAGGATCGCGCCGCCCGCCGCCTTGAATCCTCCGAGGTGCCCGTCGAGCCACTTGCCCGCGCGCTGGTCGAGGCCCGCGTGGGGCTCGTCGAGCAGCAGGACGGGCGGGCGGGCGAGGACGACGCGCGCGAGCGCGAGCCGGCGCTTCATGCCGAGCGAGAAGGTCCGCACGCGCTCGTCGGCGACGCGGTCGAGGTCGACGGCCGCGAGGGCGCCGTGGAGCGCGTCCAGGCCGCGCGGGAGCCCGCCGAGCGTCGCCCAGAACTTCAGATTTTCGAGCGGGGTGAGGTCTTCGTACACCCAGGTCCCGTGCGCAAGCAGCCCCACGTGCGCGCGGACGCGCTCGGTCTCCTGCGCACAATCGTAACCCGCCACCCGGGCCGTGCCGCGCGAAGGTCTGAGGAGCGTCGCAAGGATCCGGAGCACCGTGGTCTTGCCCGCGCCGTTCGGCCCGACGAGGGCGACCGCCTCGCCCGGACGGACCTCGAGGCTCACGTCGTCCAGCACGACGTGGGCTCCGAAAGCTTTGCGGAGGCCGATCACCTGGATGGGCGGATTCGCTGCCATGCGTCGACCGGCTCATTCTCACGTAGCGCCGGGAGCCGGTCAAGGAACCCCGGCGCCGGTCGTGGGTCAGGGTGCCGAGCGGGGTCGCTCGACCACGCGGCTCGCGCTCGCATAAGCCGTCGCGGCTGGGCTCCACCGGACCCGTTGCGCCCGGAATCGCGCGGCGGGAACGGGTCTCGACAACCCCGCCTGGCACCCTGACCCACTACCGTGCTGAGTCGCTCGTGAAGAACCGGTAGAGCAGAAGGATCACTGCCAGCATGTCGACCGCGCCGCCGACCGCCCACATGACGACGCCACCGAGCGCCTGGTCCTCCAGCGGGCCCAACGTCCCCGGCGCGCGCGGCGTCCCATAGGAGGGGTAGAGCGCGACGGGGCTCGCCGCGAGCAGGAGTCCGAGGGCCGCGCCCTGGAGCGCGCCGGTGACGAGGTAGACGACGCGGAGCGCCGGATGCACGGGACGGCCGAAATGGGGCGCCGGGCCGACGACGGGCCACCAGAACAGGATCGCGCTGCCGAAGAACGCGAGGTGCTCGAGGTCATGGAGGCGGCGATCACCGAGCGCCGACTCGTAGGCCCACGGAAGATGCCAACCCCAGAGGACGAGGGCGTACGCGAGCCACGCTACGGGAGCACGCGTCAGGGTCTGCCAGACCCGGCGCACGGGCGCGCCACGCACGAGGAGCCGCCCGGCCCGGACGCGAGTCCGCGCCGGCAAGGCCCAGAGGAGCCCCGCGAACGGGTCGGCCAGGAGAAGGGCCGGCGCCGCGACGGCGACCAGGAGCATGTGCTGGACCATGTGCGCGGCGAAGTGGCGATGCGCGAGGGCGTCGAGGGGGGAGACGAGCGCCAGGGCCAGGCTCCCGAGGCCGACCAGGGTCAGCGCCGGGCGCCACCACGGCATGAGCCGCCGGGCCCGCCGAGCGAGGCGCCACCACCCGGTGGCGTAGGCCGTCCCCAGGAGCAGGAGGAGAGCGAGGAGTGCGGGCCGGTGCCCCCCAGTCAGCGGCGGAGTGCCAGGGTCGCGACCCACACGAAGAAGGCGATGGTGCCCACGAGGAACAGGCCGAACGCGAGCTTCTCGACGGTGCTCACGGGCTCACGCTACACGAGCGACAGCAGGCCCGACAACGCGTTGAAGAGGATCTCGAACGCGAGGATCATCAGATTGAGGATCGCCAGCGGGATCAGGATGCGCTCGGCGCTCATGCCCTACTGGCCCACGCCGAGGCCGGGCCCGAGCCCGCCCCAGTACTTGAACAGATAGTAGATGCCCCAGACCGCGAGCGCGGCGTAGACCACGAGCAGCCACTTGTTCACGATGCCGTGATACGAGCGGATCTCGCCGCGGGCGTATTCCTCGACGGCGCCGTACCTCGGATCGGGCTCAGGCTCGCTCATTCCCGTCGTCCTCCACTTCTAGCACCTGGTGCTTGATCGCTTCAATGTCTCGGAAGGCGCCGCTCACCGCGCCCCAGACGAAGGCGCTGAGGGCGGCGAGCGCCATGAGCAGTGCGACGACGAACTCGCCCAGGGTCAGGTGCTCGAGCATCCGGCGGTCTCCTTACTCGCGGATTCCGGGGTAGTAGACGCGCGATTTCCGGCCGTCGACCCGGGCCACGCCCGACTCACGCTCGGGGTCGAGGGCCAGTCGCGGGTGGTCGGCGCGGACGTCGGGGGAGTTGAGCGACGCCTTGGTCTCGGGGGAGAGCCGGAGCTTCTGCCCGGTCAGCGGGTCCGCCCAGGCGGAGAACGAGAGCACGAAGTACGAGATCGCCCAGCGCTCCTCGTTGCTCATCGAGTCGGCGAACGAGGGCATGGGCGTGCCGTCCAGCCCGAGCGTCATCGTGCGATAGATGTCGTCGACGTGGGAGCCGCCCTTGAACTGTCCCTTCGTGAAATCCGCGGGGCGGATCGGAAACTTCAGGTCGTCCTTGAGCTGGTCCGCCGACGGGCCGTCGCCCCGCCCGGTATCGCCGTGGCACTCCCAGCACTTGGCCTTGACGTACAGCTCCTTGCCACGGGCGAGGAGCTCCGGCGTCGCGGGCGGCGGCGGCGGGAGCACGACCGGTGGCTCCGGCTTTTCCTCCTTCCACCGCGGAGAGAGGGTTTTGATGTACGTGATGACCGCGAACCGGTCTTTATCGGGAATCTCGTGCCACGTGGGCATCGCGGTCCAGCGGACCCCGCGCGTGATCGTGCGGAAGAGGTCGCCGTCGGTCGGCAGCGACCCGGACGGCGTCGAGCGGAACTTGAAGACGCCGATGGTGAAGTCGCGCGGCCGGGGGAAGAGGAAGGTGGCGGCCAGCCCGTTGCCGTCGCCCCTTACCCCGTGGCAGCCGATGCAGTGCTCCTCGAATTCCTCCTTGCCACGGGCGATGAGGTCCTCGGTCTGCGGGATTCCCATCACGGAGACCGCCACGTTCTGCGGCTCGAACACCTCCCGCCACACCCCGCGATTCGTCCCAAGCTTCTGGACATACCGCACGAGCCCGACCAGCTCCTTCGTCGGCACCACGAGGAGGACGGACGTCAGCGCGGGCGGCTTGTCGCCGAAGGGAGTCAGGTCGAGGACCGGCGCTCCGTCGATCGGGAGCTCGCCGTCGGGGCGCGGGCGGACGAACACGACCCCCGTCTCGTTGGGGAACAACCGGACGGGCGTGTCCTTCCGCAGCGTGAAGTACCGCGCGACGGCCGGCGTCCTCTCCAGCTCGAGCCCCGCGTTTCCCTTGCGTACGGGCACCCGAGCCTGCTCGAAGAGCCACGTGAAGCTCGGCATGATGGACTCGGGCACCACCAGCCGCGGATCCCAGTGGTGGGCGTAGTGCCAGTCGTCGGCGTACTTGAGCCCGACGCGCGTCAGGTCCGGCCCGATGCGCCGCGTGGAGAAGAGATGGGGGAGGTCGAAGGCGTACTCGCCGGCCTCGGAGACCGGGCCCCACCTGAGCTCCTCACCGGCGACCGGCCGCACGTACTGGCTGTGACAGTACCAGCAGCCCTCGCGGATATACACGGCACGCCCGAGCGTCTCGAGCGGCGTGTAGTCGCTCGCGTCGTACCGCACCCACTTGACATCGCCGAGGTCCGTCCGCACCGCGCGGCTGACCTGCTTCGTGCGCGACTCGGGCAGGATGGCCGGAAGAAAGCCCTGGACGAACATCGCGAGCGTGACGAAGCCAAACCCCGCTCCGATCGCGAGGGACTTGATCGATCTCATGGCCCGCCGTCGCCCCTCACGCCGCCCGTCGTGCGAGCGAGCCCTTCAGGAGGGTGTACACCACGAGCGACATGCCGATGTCCATCGAGATCCCGGTGAAGGTTCGCACCCACCAGTAGGGGCGGATCGCGGTGACCGTGTCCAGAAACTCACTCTGCGCCATCAGCATGTACCCCTGCTGCAACCCCTGCGCGCTGAGGACGAGACCCATCGCCGAGATCCCGAGCGTGACGAGCCAGAATCCCCAGTTGGCGAGCGTGAAGCTCCAGAGCTCCGACTCCGTGATCCGCGGCCACACATACAGGCTGCCCGCGATGGCCCAGACGACGAACGTGCCGAAGACCGTCAGGTGCGAATGGGAAATGACGAAGTCCGTGAAGTGGGTCGGCTGCTGGAGCGCGCGCAACGCCTCCAGTGACCCCTGGAAGCACCCGACGAGGTACATGATGGAGCCGACGATCAGGAACTTGGCCGGCAGGTTCCTTCCGAACTCCTGCCATCGGCCGATCATGGTGCCGAAGAAGTTCTGGAGCACGGTCCAGACGGGGATGATCAGCATCATCGAGGAGACGATGGCGATCGTCTCGGCCCAGTCGGCGATCGGGGAGTAGAGGTAGTGGTGGATCCCGACGAACGGGTAGAAGAACGCGAGCGACCAGAAGCCGATCAGCGAGAGCTTGTGGCTGTAGATGGGATTCCGCACGCTCGCGGGCAGGAAGAAATAGATGAGCACGTAGCCGGCCGGCGTGATCCAGAGACCGACCACGTAATGGATGAACAGACCGTGCCAGGCCGCGTTGTTGATCCCCGGAATGTGGTACGGACCCAGCATCAGGAGGACGAGGTTCACGTCGGTCCAGATGAAGGCGGCGACGAGGTACCAGAGGGAGACGTAGAGCGGCGTCTCCCGGCGGTTCCTGATCGTCATCAGGAACTGCAGGGTCAGCACGAGCATCGCCAGAAAGATGACGACGACGTTGATCAGCGCGAATTCCCCCGCCTCCCAGCCCCGGTTCCAGCCGGCGGCGAGGAGGACGACGGCCACGGCCAGGTTCAGGTTCCAGACCCACACGAGGCCGCGGCTCCAGTGCTCGTTCCACAGCCTCACCCCGCAGAGGCGCGGCACGATGTAGTGGCAGAGACCGATGAACAGCGTCGAGAACGCGCCCCAGATCACACCGTTGACGTGGATCGGGCGGATCCGGCCGAAGGTGAGCCAGGGGTGGTCGCCGAGGAACTCGGGGTAATTGAACTTGGTGGACATGACCACGCCGACCGTCGGGAAGAGGAGCAACCAGAAGAACCCGCAGGCGAGCCACTTCCGGATCAGCTCGCGGTCGATGACCTGGTCGTTCTGGCGCCGCGCGTGCTCGTTCATAGACTCGCCTCGCCTGCGGCTGCGGCTCGCACGGCGGCCCCGCGACGTCCTGCGGCTCGCACTGCCACGACCGGTCCCCTGCCGCCCATCCTCGGTCTCCTCTCAGAACGTCGTGACCGCCACCGTCGCTATATCACGAGAAGCGAATCGAATGCGCGGCCTCGAATCGCTGCCCTCGATTGTTCGTCAGGACGACCCGGAGAAGGTCCTCGGCGCGGGCGCGGAGCCTGAACGTGATGAAGGGATGATCGCTGAGCGCCGAGGTCAGCGTGAAGCGGCTGACCTGCGCGGGTCCGTAGAAGACGGTCATCCCGTTCAGATAGAGCGGCTCCCCGGCCTGGACGAACTTCCCCTCCCGGACCTCTAGCCCCGTTCGGCTCGGGTGCTTGATCTTGACCTGGACATCGATGATCTGGCCGGGGCTGATGCGGCCATCGGCGATCAATTGCGGGATCCGGATCGTCGGCGCGCCGAGCTCGTCGGGGCCCACGCGGCCCGGCGGCGGCGCGGTGCCGGCGCACCCCCCCGCGCCGTCGGGGATCGTGATGGCCCGCGCGGTCTGCCAGCGGGCGTGGCGGCTGCATTCGGCCGTCGCCGCGACCTCGGAGGCCCCATGATCCAGCCGGATCTGGAAGGCGACGTACACCTGACCGTTCAGCGGCGTGAAGTGGAACACACCCTTCAACGGGACGGGATCGCGCTCGTTTACGACGCTGAGGCTCGTGACGTAGTGACCGGGGTCCATCGGGTGGGACATCTCCACCGCGAGCGGGACCTTGGCCCCGCTGCTGGTGAACGCGGGCAGCCTGAGCGTCGGTGGATACGGACCCTCGGACGGCGAGCCCGCATCGCGATTGTCGCTACTCTCCGTGGACTCGGAGCGCCCGAAGACGGACCGAATCCCTCCCACCGCAACCAGCCCCACGGCCGCTGGCACCGCGCAGAGAAGCCGGCGCCTGGACAGCCGTCGCGGCCGTGAGGCGAGGTGCGGGCTCATCGCCGACAGAGCTCGTCCTAGTGGCGGCCGGGATCGAGCTTCGAGCCCTTGTTGGACCAGTAGATGTACGTCTCCAGCGCCTTCATGGCGTCCCCGTCAGGATCGATCTTCACCCCCTCGTTGGGCTTCTCGATGCACCAGTTGATCATGTCTCGGAGCGTCGCGAACTTGTTGATCTGCTCCTGGAACTTGGGGAACTCGTAGGGATGGTTGTCCGAGCCGAAGGGATGGCACATGGCGCAGGCCATCCCCGTCTTGGAGAGCGTGACGCCGAGCTTCTTCTCGGTGGCGCCGTCCCCGTGGAAGAGCAGATCCCCGATCTTCACCTGGTCCATGAAGACGTCTTCGAAGGCCTTGAGCTGGTCCGGCGTGTGCTTTTCCTTGTGGGCCATCGCCCGGTTCCCGCCCGAGGTCAAGAGCAGAACGAGCACGCCGACGAAGACCCCGAGCGCCGTGCGCACGTATCGAGTCCTGTTCATCGCCCTCCTCCCTGCGTGGGCCTGAGCCCCGCCGGTGGTCACTTGTAGGCGCCGTAGTACGGCCACTCGCGGTCGGCAATACGCGGTTGCAGCGTCTGATTGACGTTGTCCGCGCAGCCGGAGTCCGACGGGGCCTCGGCGAAAATGTCCTTGTCCTTGCGCCACATCACGTACTGGTTCTCGATCTTCTCGGCCGCGGTCATCGTGAGCCTCGACCAGCCGACGCCGTCGAAGTGGTCGCCCGGATCGACCCGCACCAGACACCGGGTCAGCGTGGGCACGCCCTCCGGCGCGTAGGGCCACGTCCACGAGGTGGCGAGCATGCCGATCGAGCGCATCTTCCCGATCTCGTTGTACAGCACCTGGTGCGTGTGCCCGTGGATGTTGGTGACGCTGGTGTAGGGCTTGAGGACCTCGTGAACCTCGCGCCAGTCCCGCACCCAGAAGTTCCAGGGCGGATAGTACTCGTAGAGCGGGTTGTGGGTGAAGATGACCACGGGCTGACTCTTGGGCCAGCTGGACAGCGTCTGGTTGAGCCACTGGAGCTGATCACGGCCGACGCCTGCCCACGCGCCCGCCACCGAGCCGTCGAGGGTCGCCATGTGGCCCATGCGCTCCTTGGGCGTCATCTTCTTGGCGGTCCAGTAGTCGGGGCCGCGGCTGACCGTGTCGAGTCCGACGAAGCGGACGCCCTTGTGGTCGAAGGTCCAGTTCGGCGGGCCGAAGAGCTGCTGCCACTTGGCGCCCATGTCCAGGTACCAGTCGTGCTCACCCGGGATGAAGACTTTCCGGATCTTCACCTCCTTGAGGATGTCGTTGCCGAGACTGAGCTCGACGGGATCGCCGAGCTGGGCGAGGTCACCCCCGTGGATCAGGAAGTCGGCCGGCGGCGACATCGCCTGGATTTCCTTGACCGCGCGGGTCGCCTTCTCGACGAAGCGCGTGTTGACGTTCTTCGGGTACAGATGGTTGTCGGAGAGCCAGGCGAATTTGAAGGCTTCGGCGCCGAACGCGACGTCAAGGGTGTTGATCAGCGGGAACCACCCGTAGGTCGCGGTCCCCGCGGCCGCTCCCGCCAGGAGCGATTTGTGAAGGAAGATGCGTCGGGTGATCGCGAGTGAGGGATCGGGGCGCTCACCCGGTGGTCTCAACTCCTTGTTCATCTCGCGCCGCGTGCGGCGGATCTCGGAGGACGCGCGGGCCTTGCGCCACCACGCCCTCCTGGCCTGTTCTCGCGCGAGCTCGAGTCGATCGTGATCGTCCACTGCGGTCGCCTCCTTCCACAGCCGAACGGTCGTGTCGGTGACGCGCTACTTCTTGAGCTCCGCCGTAACGGGCACCACCTCCTTCGCCTTCACGCTCACGGGGATCTCGACCTCGCCGGTGTATTCCTGCCAGGCGGCCAGCGTGTAGGAGCCCGGGGGGACATCCTTGATCGTGAATGTGCCGTCCCTCGCCGTCACCGCGTAGTAGGGGTTGTCCGCGACGTGGACCCAGCCGAGCATCCAGCCGTGGGCGTCGCACTCCACGCGGACGAGCCCCGACTTCTTGAGCTGCCGCTTGATGCGCTGATCCTGGTTCGGTAGCGCCACGTTAAACGCGGTGAGCTTCCCGTAGAACCCATGCGTGTTGTGCAGCACCGGATCCGAGTTGACGATCTCGAAGTCCCCGGCCGGGATGACCTGCACGTGCGGCTTGAAATCGCATTTGACGTTGTCGATGTGCGGGGTGGCCGAGAGCCGCTCCCACGCCTTTCCTTTCGCGACGTTCTTGAGATACACCACCGCGTCCTGGACCGCTTTGTCGGGGCCGACCTGGATCTGGTCCACCTCGCGCACGCCGCTGCCGCAGACCTCCCGATCCTTGGTGAGAATGACCTTTCGCTTGTCCGGCGGGCTCCCCTGGAAGATCACCTTGCCCTTGATCGTGCCCCCCTCGCTCACGGTCACGGCCTCGTACGGCTCTCCTGGGGAGAGCCAGGCGGCCACCAGGACGGCGACCGCGAGCGCCGTTACCACTCGGGAACGCTTCATCACCCTCCTCTCCTTTCCGTGATGCGCCCGGATCAGAGGTGAGCCGACGGACGCGGCAGGGGCTCGAGCTTCTCTTCTGGCGCGTGACACATCAGGCACGCCCGATCCCCGATCTCCGAGACGAGCGTGTAGCCGGCGCCCTGGGACCGCCAGATCACCACGTCGTAGCCGCGGTGGCTGACCACCTTGAACCGGGGCTTGTCGTTCAACCGGAGCTGACGGTAGGCCTCCTCCGGGATGATGAAGAGTGAGACGTTGTTCCCGTCGACGCGATACTCGAGGGCCGCCACTTCGATCTCTCGAAGATGGGAGATCCGACCGCCGAGAAAGTGCAGACGCTCGGTCTTCAGCTCGGGCAGGCTCACGTTGAAGGCGAGCCGTTTCTTGAACCACTCTTCGGCCACCTTCGGTGACACGTCCTTGATGTCGGGCGGCAGGAGGTCTCGGACGAGTTTCTGATGCTGCTCCACGGCGGCATCCGCCAGCTCGGCGAGCGAGGTTCTGGTCCCCGTGTAGGACTGGAGAGCGATCCCCGCGCCGAGGCCGACGACGAGAAGAAGCACGGCGCCCGCGCAGACGGCGAGTCGCTCGACCCGGCGCCACCCGCGACCGGCGCGCCGCCCCTCGCCGAGCCCGCGCAGCAGCGTGGCGACGCGCTCCCGGACGGGCTCCGGCGCCGGGTCCGGTCGTAGCCGCTCGACGTAGGTCTCCCGGAACGCGACCTCGAGGTCGACGAGCCGACGGCACGCGCCACAGCGCGCCAGGTGCGCCTCGAGCTGGTCGCGGAGCTCCGGGGTGAGCTCCCCGTCCACGAAGGGGAATATTTTCGATTTCGCCGTACTACAGTCCATCATTTCGCACGCCGATCTCCTTCCCGTCAGGCCGTTGCGGCGGCTCGACGAGATAGGTGCGAAGCAGGTTCCTGCCCCGATAGAGTCGCGACATCACGGTTCCCACGGGGCGGCTGAGGATCGTCGCGATCTCGTGGTAGGAGAGACCCTCGATGTCGCGGAGCTCGACGATCTCTCTGAGGAGCGGCGGCAGGTGGCGGATCGCCTCCCGCACCTGCTCGACCGCCTCGCGACGAAGCAGGATGTCCTCGGGGGCGAGCGGAATGGAGCAGAGCGGACTTTCCACCACCGGCTCGGCCTCCTTCTCATCTCCGAGCGGCGCGTCCGCGGGGTGCGCCCGCCGTCGCCGCTGCCGGTCGATCTGGGCGTTCCTCATGATCGTGAAGACCCATGGCTTGAAGCTCTGCGACCGGTCGAACGCGTGAAAGGCCTCCCAGGCGCGGACGAGGCTCTCCTGAAGGAGGTCCTCGGCATCCTGCCGTGCGAGCACGAGCGCATAGTTGTACAGGGAATTGAGGTGCTTATGGACCAAGTCCTGGAATTCAGATCTGCTGTCCAAGGCTCTCCCCGCCCGAGCGTCCCCCGACCACTTACTAAGTACTACGCACGCGGGGTCGGCTTATTCCCTGTTCCGGTCCCCGCCTAGAAGCGCGTCCGAGTGATCACCGTTCGAGCGCGGGCTTCGCCCGCCGCAACCGATTCGCTGGTCAGCCACCGCGGGTTACCGTTGGGGGGGATCGGGGAGGAGCGGCGTCGCCCCCCCCGATGTCGATCAGAACCGCATCGCGCGGAGGCGCGCGATCCGCTCCTCGAGGGGCGGGTGGGTCGAGAAGAGCCGCATCATCGCGCCGCCGCCGAGCGGGTTCACGATGAAGAGGTGCGCGGTCGACGGGTTGGCCGCCATCGGCGCGGCCTCGTTGGCGCGCTCGAGCTTCTGGAGGGCGCTGGCGAGCCCCCGGGGCCGGCCCGCGACACGCGCACCGGTCGCATCGGCCTGGAACTCCCGTGCGCGCGAGACCGCGAGCTGGACGAGCATCGCCGCCAGCGGCGCGAGCACCGCCATCAGGATCAGCGCGAGCGGGTTGCCGCCCCGCTCCTCGTCGTCGCTGGCGCGCCCGCCGAACATCGCCGCCCACTGCGCCATGTGGGCCAGATAGGTGATGGCGCCGGCGAGCGTGGCCGCGATCGTGGAGACCAGCACGTCGCGGTTCTTCACGTGCGCGAGCTCGTGCGCGAGGACGCCCTCGAGCTCCTCGTCGTCGAGGAGGCGCATGATGCCCTCGGTCACGGCGATCGCCGCGTGATGCGGGTTGCGCCCCGTCGCGAACGCGTTGGGCGTGTCGGTCGGGATGAGATAGACGCGGGGCATCGGGAGGCTGGCGCGCGTCGTGAGCCGTCGGACGATCGCGTAGAGTCCGGGCGCCTGCGCCTCGTCGACGGGCCGGGCGCCGTACATGGCGAGCACGATCTTGTCGGAGAACCAATAGCTCGCGAAGTTCATCAGGGCCGCGAGAACGAAGGCCACCAGCATGCCCTGGCGACCGCCGAACGCGCCGCCGATCAGCACGAGCATGGCCGTGAGCACGGCCAGGAGCATCGCGGTCTTGAAGATGTTCGACATACGGCTGTGAGGGTAGCAAACGGGTCGAGAGGGGTCAAATACCTTGACTTGCCCGATTCCCGCACATATACTGACCCGAGTTAGTGAAAAATCGTTAGTTGGCCGAGACTTAGCGCCCATGATCATCAAGGTTCCCGACATCCCTGACGAGGGTCTGACGATCGAGCGAAAGGCCCTCGAAGACGCGCCCTTCTCGGATCCCGCCTGGCACCTCGACGGCCTCAGGCTCCAGCTCGAACGCGACGGGCCAGACGTCCTCGCCCACGGCGAGATCCGCGCGACCGTGCCCCAGGTGTGCGGCCGCTGCCTCGAGCCCTTCGGAGCGCGCGTGACCGCTGGGGTGGACGTGCGGGTGGCCCCGCGACCGGCCACCGCGGACAATGTCGAGCTCGCCGCCGACGACCTCGACGTCGCGTTCTACGCGAAGGACGAGCTCGACCTCAACGTCCTGGTCGAAACGGAGACGACGCTCGCGCTCCCGATGAAGCCACTCTGCCGTGAGGACTGTCTGGGCCTGTGCCCCGTCTGCGGCGGGAACCGGAACGTGGTGGCCTGCGGATGCCGGGATCGCGCGCCGGACCCGCGGCTGGCCGTACTCAGAGACTTGGCGGCGCGACGCTCTCGCTAGGGAGACACCTCCATGCCGCTGCCGAAACGACGCCACTCGAAGACGCGCGGGCGCAAGCGCCGCACGCACTACAAGCTCGCCGCGCCGACGCGCTCGCTCTGTCCGCAGTGCCGCGAGGTCAAGCTGCCGCACAGAGTCTGCCCGCACTGCGGCTACTACAAGGGTCGGGAGATCATCGCCGTCGAAGGGGCCTAGCCTGAAGGTTGCCGTCGACGCCATGGGGGGCGACCACGGCCCCGCGGTCGTCGTCGCGGGCGCGGTGGCGGCGGTCCGGGAGTTCGGCGCCTCCGTCATTCTCGTGGGTGACCGCCCCGCCATCGAGCGCGAGACGACGCGCCTCGGTGCGCAGAGCCTCGGGCTCGAGATCCGACACGCCTCTCAGGTCGTGGGGATGGCGGAGAGCCCGTCGCACGCGCTCCGACACAAGCGGGACTCGTCGCTCAAGGTCGCGGCCGAGCTCGTGAAAGAGGGGAAGGCGACCGCCTTCGTCTCGGCCGGGAACACGGGCGCGGCGATGGTGATCTCGATGTTCGTGATCGGCGTGCTTCCGGGTGTGGACCGGCCGGCGATCGCCGCCGTTCTCCCGAACCTCAGGAAGTTCACGATCCTCCTCGACGCGGGCGCCAACGTGGATCCGAAGCCGTGGCACCTTCTGCAGTTCGCCGTCATGGGCCACGTCTACGCCCGCGATATCTTCGGGCTCGACAACCCGCGCGTCGGCCTGCTTTCGGTCGGCCAGGAGGAGGGCAAGGGCAACGAGCTCACCAAGGAAGCGTACGAGGAGCTGAAGGCCTCGTCGCTGAACTTTGTGGGCAACGTCGAGGGACGCGACATCTACAACGGCAGCTGCGACGTCGTCGTGACCGACGGGTTCACGGGCAACGTCGCGCTCAAGATCTCCGAGAGCCTCGGGGAGATGCTGACCGGGATGATCAAGGAGGAGTTGACGCGCGACACGCGCTCGAAGGTCGGTGCCATGCTCGCGCTGCCCGCGTTCGAGCGCCTCCGCCGCCGCATCGACTACACGGAGGTGGGCGGCGCGCCGCTGCTCGGCATTGACGGCGCCGCCATCATCTGCCACGGTGCTTCACCGGTGAAGGCGATCAAGAACGCGGTGCGCGTGGCCCAAGAGTGGACGACCGCCGGCCTCAACGAGCATATCAAGGCCGCGATCGAGGCCGAGGTGGCGCGCGCCGGGCAGGGGGAGCGCGAATGACGCGGGCGAGGATCATCGGCGTCGGGTCGTACGCGCCGAAGCGGATCCTGACCAACGCCGACCTCGAGAAGATGGTGGAGACCAGCGACGAGTGGATCTTCCAGCGCAGCGGAATCCGGGAGCGCCGGATCGCCGACGAGAGCGAGGCCACCTCGGACCTGGCCCTCAAGGCCGCCCAGCAGGCTCTCGAGCGCGCGAACCTCGTCCCCGAGGATATCGAGTTCATCGCGGTAGGCACGACGACGCCCGACATGTTCTTCCCGACCGTCGGGAACATCGTCCAGCACCGGCTCGGCTGCAGGAACGTCGGCTCCGTGGACATGCTCGCGGCGTGCGCGGGCTCCGTCTACAGTCTCGTGTTCGGCTGCCAGCTCGTCCAGACAGGCAAGTATCGGCGGGTCCTCTGCATCGGCGCCGACACGCTCTCGCGGATCACCGACTTCACCGACCGCGGCACGTGCGTGCTGCTCGCCGACGCCGCCGGCGCGGCGGTGCTCGAGGCGCACGACGGCGACCGGGGCATCATCGACTTCGATCTCTACTCCGACGGCCGGTACTGGGATCTGCTCTACATGCCGGCCGGCGGCTCGCGCCACCCCGCCACGCGCGAGACCGTCGACGCCCGCATGCACTACGCGAAGATGAAGGGGGCCGAAGTCTTCAAGGTCGCCGTGCGGATGTTCGCCGACTGCGCGGAGCGGATCCTCACGCGGAACGGGATCACCGTCGCCGACCTGAGCCTGTTCATCCCGCATCAGGCCAACCTCCGGATCATCGAGGCGGCGGTGAGGCGGGTCGGCCTCCCGATGGACCGCGTGTTCGTCAACGTCGACCGCTACGGCAATACCGGGGCGGCGTCCGTCTACGTCGCGCTCGAGGAGGCCCTCACAGCCGGCCGCGTGAAGCCGGGGGACCTTGTGCTCCTCGCCGCCTTCGGAGGAGGCTTTGCCTGGGGCGCCGTCCTGATCCGATGGTGAGAGAGGGGCGGAGCCGGGTCGCACCCTTCTCGGGCCATCCACCGGGTCTGGCGGCCTCGCGGAGCCCGCTCCAACGGTGACCTCGATCGCGTTTCTCTTCCCCGGCCAGGGCTCGCAGGCGGTCGGGATGGGCAAGGGGTTCTACACGACGTCCGCGGGCGCGAAGGCGGTCTTCGAGGAGGCGAACGAGGCGCTCGGCTTCAACCTGGCGCGGCTCATGTTCGAGGGTCCGGAGGCGGACCTCACGCTGACCACCAACACCCAGCCCGCGGTCCTCACGGCGTCTGTCGCGGCGGCCGCCGCGTGCGCCGAACGCGGCCTCGAGCCCACGCTCGCCGCGGGCCACAGTCTCGGGGAATACTCGGCGCTCGTCGTGGCCCGCGCCCTGCGGTTCGCCGATGCGGTACGCATCGTGCGCAAGCGCGGCGCGCTGATGCAGGATGCCGTGCCGGTGGGGACGGGCACGATGGCGGCGATTATGGGGCTCGACCTGAGCCAGGTCGAGCGGGTGTGCGCGGACGCGGCGAAGGGTGAGGTCGTCGGCGTCGCGAACGTGAACTCGCCCCAGCAGATCGTCATCGCGGGCCATCGGGCGGCGGTGGAGCGCGCGGCCGCGCTCGCCAGCGACCGGGGCGGCAAGAAGAGTGTCCTGCTTCCGGTGAGCGCGCCCTTCCACTGTGCCCTCATGGCGCCGGCCGCCGTCGAGCTCGCTCGCGAGCTCGACGGGGTCTCGGTCGCCGACCCGGCGATCCCCGTGGTGCGCAACGTCGACGCGGGCGTGACCCGCACCGCGGCGGAGGTCAAGACCTTCCTCCTCCAGCAGGTCGCGAGCCCGGTCCGGTGGACCGATTGTGTCCTGCGTCTCGCGGCCGAGGGCGCCTCGACCTTCGTCGAGGTGGGGCCTGGACGCGTTCTGACGGGACTCCTCAGGCGCATCGTCGCCGGCGTTCGGGGACTCTCGATCGAGGACCCGACGGGCCTCGGGAAGGCGCTCGCCGTGATCGAGGGGCGCGGGTGAGCGTGGCAGTGCGAGCCGCAAGGCGTTGCGGGGCCGCAGTGCGAGCCGAAGCCGAAGACGGGGCGAGTCAGTGACGAAGGGTCCCCTCGATGGCCGCGTGGCGATCGTCACCGGCGGCAGCCGCGGCATCGGCCGCGCGATCGCGACGTTGCTGGCCGAAGACGGCGCCGCCGTGGTAGTCTCGGGCCGCGATGCGGACCGGCTCCAGCGCTCGGCCAAGGAGCTGGAGGCGCGGGGCGGAGCGGTCCTCGGCGTCGTCGCCGACGCCGTGATCCGGGAGGACGCCGACCGGTTGGTCGACGCGGCCAAGCAGCGATTCGGCCGCGTGGACATCCTCGTCAACAACGCCGGTGTCATCCGCGACGGCCTCCTCGTGCGCATGAAGGACGAGGACTGGGACCTCGTCATGGACGTCAACCTCCGCGGCGCGTTCCTCATGACGCGTGCGGCGACGAAGCTCATGATCCGGCAGAAAAGCGGCGGCCGGGTGATCAACATCGCATCGACAGCGGGCGCCATGGGCAACGCGGGACAGGCGAACTACTCCGCGGCCAAGGCGGGGCTCATCGGATTCACGAAGGCGACGGCGCGCGAGCTGGCGCACTGGTCCATTCTGGTCAACGCGGTGGCGCCGGGGCTCATCGAGACGGATATGACCGCTGCGATCTCCCCGGAGGCACGCGCGGAGCTGCTCGCGCAGGTTCCCCTCAAGCGCATCGGGACGCCACGCGACGTGGCCGAGGTGGTACGATTCCTCGCCGGTGACGGCGCGGCCTACATCACGGGCCAGGTGTTCCACGTTAACGGTGGACTGTACGTGTAGCGCATCCCTACCGTGGAGGTGACGGGTTCATGGCGAAGTCGGTGGAGGAGAAGGTGAAGGAGATCATCGTCGAGCAGCTCGGGGTGGAAGAGGACGAGGTCACCCCGAACGCGAAGTTCATCGAAGACCTGGGCGCTGACTCGCTCGACACGGTTGAGCTCGTCATGGCTCTCGAGGAGCACTTCGACATCCAGATCCCCGACGAGGACGCCGAGAAGATCGTGACGGTCGGTGACGCGATCCAGTACATCAAGGACAACTCCTAGGTCGTGGACGCGCGGCGCGTCGTCGTCACCGGACTCGGAGCGCTCACGCCGGCGGGGAACACCGCGGACGAGTTCTGGTCCTCGCTGAAGCAGGCACGGTCGGGCATCGGCCCTATCACGAAGTTTGACGCGTTCGTCAAGAGCGCCCAGGGCGAGTTTCTCTACCCGACCCGGATTGCGGGCGAGGTGCGGAACTTCGACTTGCTGAAGTACGTCGACAAGAAGGAGGCGCGGCGCCTCGACCCCTTCCTCCAGTACGCGATGGCCTGCAGCGTGATGGCCGTCGAGGACGCGGACCTCGACACCACGAAGGTGGACGGCGACCGCTTCGGCGTCCTGATCGGCTCGGGCATCGGCGGCATTCAGACCCTGCTCTCCACCCATGACACCCTGCGCGAGAAGGGGCCGGACCGCGTGTCGCCGTTCTTCATCCCGATGATGATCGTCAACATGGCGTCGGGGCTCGTGTCCATGCGCTTCGGCGCGAAGGGGCCGAACTCTTCGGTCATCACGGCCTGCGCGACCGGCAACCACGCGATCGGCGACGCCCTCAGGCTCATCCAGCGGGGCGACGCGGACGTCATGATCGCGGGCGGCGCCGAGGCGATCATCATCCCGCTGACGATCGCCGGCTTCTGCGCGATGAAGGCGATGTCCACGCGCAACGGCGAGCCGACCAAGGCCTCGCGGCCCTTCGACGCCGGCCGCGACGGGTTCGTCTGCGGTGAGGGGGGTGGGGTCCTCGTGCTCGAGGCGCTCGAGCACGCCGTCCGTCGCGACGCACGGATCTACGGGGAGATCGTCGGCTACGGGATGACGGGCGACGCGCACCACATGACCGCGCCCGATCCCGAGGGGGACGGCGCCGCGCGTGCGATGGCGGCCGCCCTGCGCGACGCGCGGCTCGACGCGTCCGAGGTCGGCTACATCAACGCGCACGGGACGTCGACGCCCTACAACGACAAGTTCGAGACGCTCGCGATCAAGCGCGTCTTCGGCGAGCACGCCCGGCGTCTCGCCGTCTCGTCCACGAAGTCCATGACCGGCCACCTCCTGGGCGCCGCCGGCGGCGTCGAGGCGATCGCGACCGTGCTCGCGCTGCACCACGGCGTCCTGCCGCCGACGATCAACTACGAGACGCCGGATCCGGATTGCGACCTCGACTACGTGCCGAATCAGGCGCGCAAGCAGGACGTCGAGGTCGCGCTGTCGAACGCGTTCGGCTTCGGCGGCACGAACGCGACGCTCGTCTTCCGCAAGTACCTCAAGTAGTGGATCCCGTCCGCGTGGCGGAGCTCGAGCGCCGGCTCGACCACCGCTTCCGCGACCGGGCCCTCCTCGAGCGGGCGCTCACCCACGCCTCGTACGCGAACGAGCACCCACCCGCACCCGATCACGAGCCGCTGGCGCTCCTCGGCGATGCTGCGCTCGGGCTCGTCGTCGCGGAGCACCTGCTCACCGCCGACCCCGGCGCACCCGTCGGGGTCCTCACGCCCCGCCGTGCCGAGCTGGTATCGGGCGAGCGGCTCGCGCGCTGGGCGACCGAGCTCGACCTCGGCGCGCTCGTGCGCGTGGGGCGGGGCGAGGCGCAGACGGGCGGGCGGACGCGCGGGTCGATCCTCGCGACGACGCTCGAGGCGCTGCTCGGCGCGATCTATCTCGAGGGCGGCCTCGAGGCGGTGCGTCGCGTGGTCGGCCGTCTGGCGCTGTGGTAGGCTGAGCCATGCGGTTCTGGCCGTTTCGCGATCGTCCAGCCGCGCCGCCGCCCGCCGATGACCTGCTCGTGACCGAGGAGTTGCTGCGACGGAACGTCGAGGACCTCTTGGTCGTGCGCGAGCGCCAGATCCGGGGCGGCGTCATCGTCTTCCGCGGCGACCTGTTGCTCTCGCCGTCGCGGGCGGCGGACACTCTCCTCGAGCGCTTCCGTGCCTTCGGCTACACCCCCTTCATCCGCGCCGACGGTGACGGCGTCGTCGTCCAGGCGTGGCCTCTCGCGGAGGTCGTCGAGCGCCCGCGCGTGGCCGTCAACGTCATCCTGTTCGTCTTGACGTGTGCGTCCACGCTCGTCGCGGGCACGATGTTCACGGGCTCGCCCACCTTCGACGCGTTCCGCGCAGCCTCCGGACCCGCGTGGCTCCTCTCCGGCGTCCCGTTCGCTTGCACGCTGCTCGCGATCCTCGGCGTGCACGAGTTCGGCCACTACTTCACCGCGCGCCACTACGGCGCGCAAGTGAGCTTGCCGTTTTTCATCCCGGCGCCGCCCCCGCTGTTCCTGTTCGGCACGATGGGTGCGATCATCCGGATGCGGTCGCCGGCGCGCGACCGGAACTCGCTCTTCGACATCGCCGCCGCCGGGCCGCTCGCCGGCCTCGCCGTCGCCGTGCCGGCGGTGGTCATCGGCCTCGCCTGGTCCACGGTGATGCCGGCCCCTCAAGGAGGCTACCTCGCGTTCGGCGACTCGCTCCTCATACGCTGGCTCGTCCACATCCGCTTCGGGTCGATCCCTGGCGGCTCGATGGTCTTCACGCACCCGGTGGCCGACGCCGCGTGGGCCGGGTTCCTGGTGACCGCGCTCAACCTGTTCCCCGTGGGACAGCTCGACGGCGGGCGGATCGCGTACGCCCTCTTCGGCCGCCACCACCGCACGGTCGGGATCCTCACCGTCGCCGGCCTGATCCTGATGGGCCTGCTCACGTGGTCGCCCAACTGGTTCGTCTGGGCGGCGCTCCTGTTCCTGCTGATCGGCTTCCATCACGGCGCGATCCTCGACGACGTGACGCCGCTCTCGCCCGGCCGGCGCGCGGTCGGCTTCGCCTGCTTTGTGCTGATGGTCCTGCTCGTGCCGCCCGTGCCGATCCAGTTCGGCTAGTGTTCGCTCTTCAGACTCACATGAGGCGCCGGCGCGCGAGGCCGACGGGCGCGTGCGACAGGGGGTCGGCGGCCCGTTCCCGTCACGTGGCGACGGAGATCGCGCGCCCAGCCGGAGCCCAGTCGCAACGGGGCAGCGAACGCGTGCCGCGTGGCCCGGCGATCCCCTGTCGCGCGTGCCCGTCGGCCTCGTTGCTCAGAGGTTCGCCGGGGGCTCGTTGCCCGCCTCGACGACCGCGCGCTTGACGTCCACGTGCGCGAGCACGGCGAGGCCCAGCAGGAAGAACACCGAGAGGGACAGGATCGCGATGCGGTAGCTCCCCGTGAGCTGCAGCGCCAGGCCGAAGAGGAACGGCCCGAGCCAGCTCGTCCCCCGCTCGCTCACCTCGTAGAGGCTGAAGTACTCCGCCTCCTGCCCCCTCGGGATCATGTGCGAGTAGAGCGCGCGACTCAGCGCCTGGCTGCCGCCGAGCACGATCGCGATCACCGCGGCGAGGACGACGAACTGTGCGCCCGTCCGGAGCCAGCCGTACGCATAGGTGACCGTGACGGTCCAGATCACCAGGCTCACCATGATGGCGCGTTTGGTGCCGACGACCTCCGCCATCCGGTTGAAGAGGAGCGCGCCGACGAACGCGACGAACTGCACCATGAGGATCACCGCCGTGAGCGTGGCGATGGGCAGACCGAGCTCCTCCTGGCCGAACTGCGAGGCGAGCGCGATGACCGTCTGGATGCCGTCGTTGTAGAGCAGGTAGGCGGCGAGGAAGGCGACCGTCTGCGGGTAGCGTCGCACGCCGCCCAGGGTTCGGCCGAGCTGGTGGAAGCCGACCGTCAGGTAGCTCTCGCCGTGCGGCAGCCGACGCGCGGGCGCGCGGTTCTTGAGGGCGTAGAGCGGGATCAGCGTGAAGGCGGCCCACCACGCGCCCGCCGACGCGAGATTCAGCCGCACGACGGCGCCGGTGGAGAGCCCGAGCGTCACCGCCTGTGAGAACAGGGCGAGGTTCAGGGCGAGCAGGAGCCCGCCGCCGAGATAGCCGAGAGCCCATCCGTAGGAGGACACGGCGTTGCGCCGATCGGGCGAGGCGATGTCGGGCAGGAACGCGTTGTAGAAGACGACCGACGCGCCGAAGCTCACGTTGGCGATCACGAAGAGAACGCCGCCCGGCAGATAGCGGGTTCCGCCGACGCTAGAGAGGCCGAGCGTGGCGCCGGCGCCCAGGTAGGCGAACAGCGCGAGCATCTCCTTCTTCCGGTGCGAGTAGTCGGCGACGGCGCCAAGGATTGGGAGCAGCACGACCTGGCCCAGCACCGACAGCGACACGACGTACGGGAAGAAGGATCCCGCGTGGACCTTGACGCCGAGCGGGTAGACGAACCCGTCGGCGTCGGCGGCGGCCTTGGTCACGGTGGTCAGCCAGGGCCCGAGAAACACCGTGACCACCGTCGTGGGGAACGCAGAGTTCGCCCAGTCGTAGAAGTACCAGCCGATCCGCTCTCGCCGGTCGCTCACGGGTCGCGCACCGTGCGGCGGCGAGGATGACACAGGCGGCCGCCGTGCGCTACTATCCGCGTCATGCCGGGCCATCTCGCGCTCAAGCAGCTCGACCAGCTGATCCGGAAGGGTGAGGTGGACACGGTGCTCACCGTCTTTCCCGACGGCTTCGGCCGCCTGATGGGCAAGCGCGTGGTGGGGAGCTACTTCCTCGACCACGTCGTCGACGAAGGCGCGCACGCCTGTATCTATCTCTTCACCGTGGACATGGAGATGGTGCCCTTGCCCGGCTTCAAGCTCACGTCGTGGGAGCGCGGCTACGGCGACATGAAGGTGGTCCCGGACCTCGGGACGCTCCGCCTCGTCCCGTGGCTGCCGAAGACCGCGCTCGTCTTTTGCGACGTCTACACGGAGGAGGGCGAGCCGATCGAGGAGGCGCCGCGGTGGGTGCTCAAGCGCCAGGTCGCGCGCGCCGAGGCGCAGGGATGGGTCGTCAAGACCGCCGCCGAGCTCGAGCTGTACTGCTTCAGGGAGTCGTTCGAGGAGGCGCGCGCGAAGCGCTATCACGCCTTGACGCCCGTCGCGGGGTACCTCGAGGACTATCACATTTTACAGACGACGAAGGAGGAGCCGCTGATCCGCGCGATCCGGAACGGGATGGAGGGGGCCGACGTGCCGGTCGAGACGTCGAAGGGCGAGTGGGGGCGCGGCCAGGAGGAGATCAATCTCCGCTACGCCGACGCGCTCGAGATGGCCGACCGCACGGCCCTCTACAAGCACGGGGCCAAGGAGATCGCCCACCTCATGGGCTCGGCGGTCACCTTCATGGCGAAGTACGACATGGGCGCGGCGGGCTCGTCGTTCCACCTCCACTCGTCGCTCTGGGACAAGACCGGTCGGAAAGCCCTCTTCGCCACGGGCGCCGGTGCGGGGACGCGAGGGGGCTCGCCGCTCTTCGGCCACTGGCTCGCGGGCCAGCTCGCGATGGCCCGCGAGCTCGCGTACTTCTACGCGCCGGGCGTGAACTCCTACAAGCGCTATCAGTCGGGCTCGTTCGCGCCGACGCGCATCGTCGCGGGGTGGGACAATCGCACGTGCGGCTTCCGGCTCTGCGGCGAGGGTTCGGGCTTGCGCGTCGAGAACCGGATCCCGGGCGCGGACGCGAACCCCTATCTCGCGTTCGCCGCGACGATCGCGGCGGGGCTCCACGGCGTCGCGAGCCGGCTGAAGGCGCCCAAGCTCTACGAGGGGAACGCGTACGAGGACTCGACGCTCCCCCAGGTGCCCAAGACACTGCGCGAGGCGATCGCCGAGCTCGAGCGCTCGAAGGTCGCGCGCGCCGCCTTGGGTGAGCGCGTCGTCGAGCACTACCTGCACACCGCCCGGCTCGAACAGCAGGCCTTCGACCAGGTGGTCACGGACTGGGAGCTGATGCGCAACTTCGAGCGGATCTGACGGCGGCGATGACAACGGGGGCGCCGACGGGTACGCGCCAGGGATCGCGGGACCACGCGGCACGCGTCCGCTGTCCCGTTGCGGCGGGGCTCCACCTGGCAGCGCGAGGTCCGTCGCCGGTTGGCGGGAACGGGTCCCGTCGACCCCCGGCGCGTACCCGCCGGCGCCTCCATCTCATCACCGTCGTGGAGCGATAGTGGCCGCGCGGCTCGAGGGCCGGGTCGCGTTCATCACGGGCGCCGGCATGGGGATCGGGCGGGAGACCGCACTGCTCTTCGCCGAGGAGGGCGCGGGCGTCGTCGTCGGCGACATCGACGCGAACGCGGCGAAGGAGACGGTCGCGCTCGTCGAGGGGCGGGGCGGGCGGGCTCTCGCCACGGTCGGTGACGTCGCGATCGAGGCGGACGTCCGCCGCATGGTCGCCGACGGCGCCCGCCACTTCGGCCGGCTCGACGTCCTCGACAACAATGCGGGCGTGCTGTGGAAGGACCGTGACCGATCGGTGCTGGAGACGGACGAGAAGTGGTGGGACCGCGTGATCGCCATCAACCTCAAGTCCGCTTTCTGGGTGACGAAGTACGGGATCCCCGAGCTCCGGCGCGCCGGCGGTGGCTCGGTGATCCTGATGGGCTCGGTCTCGGCGCTCGCCGGGTTCACGCGCGCCCAGGACGCGTACACCGCCGCCAAGGGCGCGCTCATCTCGCTGACGAAGTCGCTGGCGATCCAGTTCGCCAAGGACCGGATCCGCTGCAACATCATTCACCCGGGCATCGTGGACACGCCGCTCCAGGCCCCCTATCTCACCGAGGCGCTCCGCCGTGAGTTCGAGGGGGGGATCCCCCTCGGTCGGATCGCGCAGCCGCGCGAGATCGCGTCGGTGGCGCTCTTCCTCGCGAGCGACGACTCCTCGTTCATGACCGGCGCCGAGCTGGTCGTCGACGGCGGGTTCACGGCCGGGTAGGGAACCCAAGGAACGGCATGGACGAGGCGTCCGGAGCTTCGCGCTCCTTTCTCACGCCACCTTCGGCGGTCCCGGCCTCACGGCCCTCGCTACAACGGTCCCCGCTACAACAGACGTGGCTCCAACTCACCGCGGCTGTCGCCGTCGCGATCCTGCTCCTGCTCCTCGCGTTCGTCGTCTGGCCCGTCCTCCGGGTCCTGGCGACGAGCCTCGCCGGGCCGGAGGGGCTCACCCTCGCCCACTACGCGGAGTTCTTCAGCTCATGGCGCCTCGTCCGGATCCTCGTGCAGAGCCTCCTGGTGGCCGTGGTCTCGACGGGCATCACGGTCGCCGTCGCGCTGGTCCTGGCGTACGCGGTGACGCGCACCGATATCCCGGGCAAGCGCTTCGTCTCGCTCATGAGCCTCCTGCCGCTGGTCTCGCCGCCGTTCCTCGTGTCGCTCGCGTTCATCCTCCTCCTCGGCCGGAACGGCGTGATCACGCAGGCGCTGCACCTGGACTGGTCGATCTACGGCTTCACGGGCATCGTCGTCTCGCAGGTGTTCACGTTCTTGCCGCAGGCGTATCTCTTACTAGCCAACGTTCTCGGCAACATCGACGTGTCGCTCGAGGAGGCGGCGGAGAACCTCGGCGCCGGGCCGCTCACGACGCTCCGGCGCGTGACGCTGTCCCTCGCCCGGCCGGGGCTCGCGTCCGCCGCCCTGATCGTCTTCATCCTGTGCATGACCGACTTCGGCAACCCGATCCTGATCGGCGGCCGGTACAACGTGCTCGCGACGGAGATCTACGCGCAGGTGATCGGGATGTCGAACTTCGCCGCGGGGGCCACGATGTCCGTCGTGCTGATCGTGCCGTGCCTCGTCGCCTACCTGGTCAACGCCTCCTGGGTGGGGACGCGGTCGTACGTCACCGTGTCCGCGGGGGCGCGGGTGGTGGCGCGGCCGATGCCTCCGGCCTTGCGCTGGCCCCTCTTCGTCCTGTCGGGAGGGGTCGGGCTCTTCATCGCGGTCATCTACGCGCTGATCCCGCTCGGTTCCGTCGTCCGGCACTGGGGCGGCGACTGGTCCCTCTCGCTCGACCACTACGCCTTCGCGTCCAGCGCCGAGGGCGCGTGGCCGATCTGGAACAGCGTGAGGCTCGCGGCTCTCGCGGGTACCATCGGCACGGTCGTGGCGCTCGTCACCGCGTACGTCGTGGAGCGCACGCGACCGCCGGGGAGGCGGGCCATCGAAGCGCTGAGCCTCTTGCCCGTCGCGCTGCCGGGGACGGTCATTGGCCTGGGTTACATCCTGGCGTTCAACGTCCCGCCGCTCCTCCTGACCGGGACGATCTGGATCCTCGTGACGAGCGTCGTGTTCTGGAAGTTTCCCGTCGCCGTCCTCGCCGGTATCAACGCGCTCAAGCAGATCGACCCCGCGATCGAGGAGGCGGCGATCAGCCTGGGCGCCGGAACCGTCCGGACGTTCGCGCGCGTCGTGCTGCCGCTCCTGACGGGCACCGCGTTCTCGATCTTCGTATATTTCTTCATCAACGGGATGGTCACCGTCAGTGCGGTGATTTTCCTCATCTATCCGGGGTTCAACCTCGGGTCCGTGGCCATCCTCAACCAGGTCGAGAACGGATACCCGGGAGTGGCGTGCGCGCTGGGCACGATCATTCTCGCGATCGTCATCGGCTCGATCCTGCTCCTCCGCGCCCTGGTCGGGGGGGACCGCGTCGCCGTCCTGAAGCTCTAGGGAAAGGAGACGTCCATGCGCCGATCGCTTCGGCTGGTGCTGGCCCTCGCGCTGTTCGCGCCCGCGACCCCCTGGCCCGTGGGGGCGGCCGAGGACAAGCTCGTCATCTACACCGCGTACGAGGAGAACGAGCTCAAGACGTTCTGGGAGCAGTTCACGAAGGACCTCCCCGACCTCGCCGCGAAGGCCGCGTACATCCGCGGCTCCACGGGCCCCACCATGGCCCGCGTCGAGGCCGAGAAGGCGAACCCGCAGGCGGACGTGATCTGGGGAGTCTTCAACGATTACCTGACCGGCGCGGCCGCGAAAGGACTGCTCGACGCGTACGCGGCCAAGGAGTCGCAGGCGATCCCCGCGCGCTTCAAGCATCCGGAGAATCTGTGGCAGGGCGTGACGCTTCTCACCGTCGCGTTCGCCGTGAACCAGAAGAAGATGGCGGAGCTCCGGCTGCCGCCGCCGCACTCGTGGGCGGACCTCCTCGACCCGAAGTACAAGGGCCACGTCGTGATGTCCAACCCGTCCACGTCGGGCACGGCGTACCTCCTGCTGGCGAGCCACGCGGCGCGGCTCGGCGAGGACAAGATGTGGCAGTACTACGAGACGCTCGACCGGAACCTGTCCCAGGTCACGAAGTCCGGCGGCGCGCCCGGCCGCATGGCGGCGTCGGGCGAAACGCCGATCGGCATCGCGCTCGCGTACGAGGTCGAGGTGGCCAAGAAGCAGGGGGCGCCGATCGACGTGATCTACCCGACCGACGGCATCGCGTGGACGTTCGAGAGCAACGCGCTGGTGCGTGGCGCCAAGAACCCAGCCAACGCGCGGCGCTTCCTCGACTGGGCGGTGTCCAAGTCTGCGATGACCGCGTACGCCGCGTGGCGCGGCGCGGGGATCACCCGGCCGGACGTTCCCGTGGGGGGGCAGAAGATTCTGGACATGGGCCTGATCAACCTCGACTTCGTGAAGGCAGGCGATCCGGCCTACAAGGACCGGCTCGTCAAGCGGTGGTTGGAAAAGTTCTCTCGCTGACGTGCGCATCAGCCTCGCCGGCCTGACCAAGCGCTTCGGCGCATCGACCGCCGTGGACGGGCTCTCCCTGGAGATCGGCCGGGGGGAGCTCGTCTCCCTCGTCGGCGGCTCGGGTTGCGGCAAGACGACGACGCTCCGCCTGATCGCCGGCTTCGAGCGGCCCGACGCGGGCGAGGTCCGCTTCGACGATCGCGTCGTCAACGACGTGGCGCCGCGCCGCCGCTCCGTCGGCATCGTCTTCCAGTCGTACGCGCTCTTCCCGACCATGACGGTCGCCGAGAACATCGCCTTCGGCCTGCGGGTGGCCCGATGGCCGGCCGTCAGGATCTACGAGCGCGTCGCCGAGATGGTCGCGCTGACGCGCCTCGGTGGTCTCGAGGGCCGCTACGCGAACCAGCTCTCGGGCGGCCAGCAGCAGCGGGTCGCGCTCGCCCGCGCGCTCGCCCGCCGCCCTGAGATCCTCCTCCTCGACGAGCCGCTCTCGGCGCTCGACGCGAAGATCCGGCTCCGTCTTCGCGGCGAGATCCGCCGGATCCAGCAAGACCTCGGGATCACGACCCTCTACGTCACCCACGATCAGGAGGAGGCGCTCTCGATCGCCGACCGCATCGCGGTGATGCGGAACGGCCGGATCGAGCAGGTCGGGCGCCCAGAGGAGATCTACGCGCGGCCCCGCACCGACTTCGTCGCCGACTTCATCGGCATCTCGAATCTCCTGGCGTGCCGGGTGGTCTCGGCCCGGGAGGGCATCGTGGACTGGGAGGGCGAGCGGTTGCGGATCGCTCCGGACGTCGGTCGGGACGGCGAGGGGATCCTCCTGGCGCTCCGGCCCGAGAAGCTCGCCGTCGTCGCTGAGCGCGCGCCGGAGGACGGACGGAACCGACTCCAGGGCGTGCTCGAGGTCGTCACGTTCCTCGGGCCCTTCGTGCGGCTCGAGGTGACGGTCCACGGCCGGCCGCTGTGGGTGGACGCGCCCCACGCCACGGGCGTGGGGCTCGAGCGCAAGAAGTCGGTGACGCTAGCCTTCGCACCCGACGACGGCGTCGTGATCGCCGCGACAGGAAGCTCCGCCGATTAAGGCCGCCCGCGTCGTCATCGTCGGCGGCGGCGTCGCCGGCGCCTCCATCGCCTACCACCTGACGCTCGCCGGCTGCCCCGACGTCGTCCTCCTCGAGCGCGGCGAGCTCACGGGCGGCTCCACCTTCCACGCGGCGGGCCTCGTCGGCCAGCTCCGCGCGTCCGTCGACCTCACGCGCGTCAACATGATGAGCGTGGAGCTCTACCGGCGGCTCCGCGACGAGACGGGGCGCGAGCCCGGTTGGAAGGGCGTCGGCAGCCTGCGCGTGGCGTCCGGGCCCGCGCGGCTCAGGGAGCTCCAGGACCGCGAGCGCTGGGCGCGCCGGTTCGGACTCGACGTGGGGCTCATCAGCGCGCGCGAAGCGCGGGAGCGGTTTCCGCTCATGACCGACGCGTCACTCGAGGGGGCGCTCTGGCTCCCGAGCGACGGCCACGTCGATCCGGCGGGCCTGGCGACCGCGCTGACCGACGGCGCCCGGGCGCGCGGCGCCAAGGTGCTGACGGGCGCGCGCATCGTGGCGATCACCGTCGGGGGCGGCCGGGTCAGGGGAGTCGTCGTGGACAGCGGGCCGATCGCGTGCGAGGTGGTCGTGAACGCCGCCGGCATCTGGGCGGCGGAGGTGGGGCGCATGGTGGGGATCGGGATCCCGGTCGTTCCGATCGCTCACCAGTATCTCGTCACGGGGCCGATCGACGGCGTCTGGCGCGACGTCCCCGTGCTGCGTGATCCCGACCGGCTCGTCTATTTCCGCGAGGAGGTGGGCGGCCTGGTCGTCGGCGGCTTCGAGCGTCGGCCCGTCGCGTGGGGACTCGACGGGATCCCGGCCGACTTCACGCACCGTCTGCTGCCGCCCGACTGGGAGCGCTTCGCGCCGCTCATGGAGGGCGCCGTGGCCCGCATCCCCGCGCTCGCGACCGCGAAGGCGATCAGGCTCGTCAACGGCCCCGAGGCGTACACTCCCGATGGCGAGTTCATTCTCGGCGAGGCGACGAAGGTCGGCGGCTTCTTCGTCGCGGCCGGGTTCTGCGCCCACGGGATCGCCGGCGCCGGCGGGGTGGGGAAGGTGATGGCGGCATGGATCCTCGACGGCCATCCGCCCATGGATCTCCGTCGGATGGACGTCGGCCGGTTCGGCCCCGACGGCCGCGAGCCGGCGCGCGCCGCGGCCGACGCGATCCGCGTGTACGCGACGTACTATGACCTCCGCGAGGTGACCGCGCGATGAGACTCGAGACGCTGGCCGTGCACGCCGGACGCCGCGTGGATCCGACCACGGGCGCCGTGACTCCCGCCATTCATCCGTCGACGACGTTCGAGCGCGAGCCCGACGGGTCCTACCCGCGGGGCTTCCTGTACACTCGCAACGCGAACCCGAACCGGAACGCCCTCGAGGAATGCCTGGCGGCCCTCGAGGGGGGCGAGGCGGCCGCCGCCTTCGCGTCGGGCTCGGCCGCGACCTCCGCCGTATTCCTGGCGCTCCAACCCGGCGACCACGTCGTCGCGCCGACCGACGCGTACCACGGCACCTCGCGACTCCTGCGCGAGACGTTCAGCCGGTGGGGGCTCGAGGCGACCTTCGTCGACATGACCGACGCCGCCGCCGTGCGCCGCGCGGTCAAGCGGACCACGCGGCTCGTCTGGGTGGAGACGCCGTCGAACCCGCTGTGGAAGGTCACCGACGTCGCGGCGATCGGCGAGATCGCCCGGGCCGCGGGCGCCCGCTACGTCTGCGACAACACGACGGCGACGCCCGTGCTCCAGTCCCCGTTCCGTCTCGGCGCCGACCTGATCGTCCACGCCACGACGAAGTTCCTCGGCGGCCACGCCGACGTCATGGGCGGGGCCGTGGTCACGAAGACGCGCGATCCCTTTTTCGACAAGGTCCGTGCGATCCAGGCCGCGGGCGGCGCCGTGCCGTCCCCCTTCGACTGCTGGCTCGTGCTTCGGGGGCTCTCGACGCTCCCTTTCCGGATGCGCGCCCACTCCGAGCACGCGCTCCGGGTGGCGAGCTTCCTGGCGCGCCACGCGCGCGTGGAGACGGTCCACTACCCCGGGTTGCCCGCCCACCCCGGCCACGACATCGCCCGGCGCCAGATGGCCGCGTTCGGCGGCATGGTGTCGGTGGAGGTGCGGGGCGACCGCGATCGCGCGCTGGCCGTGGCGGCCAAGGTGCGCGTCTTCACGCGCGCGACGAGCTTCGGCGGGACGGAGAGCCTCGTCGAGCACCGCGCCTCGATCGAAGGGACCGGGACCACCACCCCAGAGACCCTGCTGCGCCTCAGCATCGGGCTCGAGAACGCCGACGACCTGATCGAGGACCTCGATCAGGCGCTCGCGTGAGGAGGCGGGACCGCATGACGCTCCAGGGACGCGCGGCGCTGGTCACCGGAGCCGCCCGCGGGATCGGGCTCGCGATCGCGAGCCGGTTCGTCGCCGAGGGCGCGCGCGTGGCGCTGGTCGACGTCGACCCGGGCGTCGAGGGCGCCGCGACCCGACTCGGCGAGCAGGCCCTCGGGCTCATCGCCGACGTGACGGCCACTGCGGAGGTGGAGCGCGTGGTGGCGAGCGTCCATCAGCGCTGGGGGAGGCTCGACGTCGTGGTGAACAACGCCGGCATCACGGGCGGCTCGAGGCTCACGTGGGAGGTCAGCGACGAGGAGTGGCAGCGCGTCCTCGCGGTGGATCTGACGAGCGTCTTCCTCGTCTCGCGCGCGGCCGTGCGGATCATGCTCGGGCAGGGCAGCGGGAGGATCGTCAACATCGCGTCGATCGCGGGCAAGGAGGGCAACCCGACGCTCGTGCCCTACTCCACCGCGAAGGCGGGCGTCATCGGGTTCACCAAGGCCCTCGCCAAGGAAGTGGCCACCCGCGGGATCCTCGTGAACGCCGTCGCGCCCGCGGTGATCGGCACCGACATGGTTCGCCAGATGTCCCGGGAGACCGTCGACATGCTGGTCGCGAAGATCCCCATGGGACGGATCGGGCGGCCCGAGGAGGTCGCCGCGCTCGTCACCTGGCTCGCCTCCGACGAGTGCTCCTTCTCGACGGGCGCGGTCTACGACCTCTCGGGCGGCCGCGCGACGTACTGACTCGCGTACTGCAGCAACGTGACCTTGGAAACCGACTCGGTGATCTCGCCGTCGCGCGCCATGCGGATCGCGTCCTCGACGGGCGCGACGCGGCGCTCGAGGAACTCGTCGTGGTCCTGGGGCAGCGGATCCACCCTGAGGCCGTGCGCCGCGTAGCAGTACGCCACCTCGTCGAGGTACGCGTTGGAGGGCCAGAAGCGCGTGAGGAGCTCGAAGCGCTCGGCGCGATATCCGCCTTCTTCCCGGAGCTCACGTTGCGCCGCGACGAGAGGGTCCTCGCCGGCGAGCGCGCCCCCGCCCGGGAGCTCCCACGACATCGCGCCCGGCAGGTGCCGGTACTGGCGGACGAGCAGGACGTGGGTGTCGTCCACGAACGGCAGCACGCCGACGGTCACGCCGACGTGGAGGACGGGGTAGACGACTTCCTGGCCGTCGGGCAGCCGCCAGACGTCCTCGCGAAGCGTGAGCTTGCCGCGTGCGTACCGCGCGGTGGTACCGAGACGCGTCCACCCCGAGGCCATCGAGTGGGTATGGTATCGTAAGGGACGCGATGGGGCGAGAACGCCGCGCCGACCCGCTCCTCCGGAGACTCGTGGAGGCCGTCGAGGCGTCGCTGTCAGCGGCCGAAGCCGCGCGCGACGCCGTCCAGGAGATTCTCCGGCGTGGCGCCGACACGGGCATTTTCTTCGCGGGCCGCGCGGGGCGCGGCGCCGTCTCCCCGGAGCTCACGCCGCAGGACAGGGAGTTCCTCCGCGCCGTCTCGATCAAGCCGGACCGCTGAGGCCCGATGCGGGCCGTCGTGATTCTCCTCTCGCTGGCGCTCGCTCTGGCCCTCCTGGCCCCGCTCCTCCGCCGGCTCACGCAGCCGCCCCTCGGCGCGCGCGTCAAGCCCTCCGACGAGCTCGTGAAGGACCTCGTCTGCAACACGTACGTCGTGAAGGCGCGCGCGCTGACCCGGTGCGAGGACGGCGAGGTTCGGTACTACTGCAGCGCCGAGTGCGCTCGCCGCGCCGCCAGCCGCTGACGTCCGCCTCGTGACGGCGTCCTCGCCTCACCCCGACCCCTGGCGTGACGTGGACGCCCAGCCCGACGCCGCCCAGCTCGCCAAGAGCCTCGAGCTCCGCGGCGCGACGCGGACGCAGCAGCGCCTGCGACGCCGGTTCCTGCGCTTCGTCCCCATCCGCGCCGGCGACGGGGTCCTCGAAGTGGGCTGCGGCACGGGCGTCGTCATCCGCGACCTCGCCGCGCTGGTCGGCCGGCGCGGGAGCGTCGTCGGCGTGGACCCGAGCCGGCTGATCCTCGGCGAGGCGCGCAGGCTCTGCCGGGGCGCCACCGGCGGCAGGATCACGCTGCGCGAGGGCGACGGCGCCGAGCTTCCGTTCGAGAACGGCAGCTTCGACGTGGCGCTCGCGATCACCGTCGTCCTGCACGTCGCCGATCCACTGCGCGTGGTGGGAGAGATGGCGCGCGTCAGCCGCGCCGGCGGACGCGTCGGCCTCCAGGATCAGGACTTCGGGACCGTCGCCGTCACCCACCCGGATCGCGCGCTGACCGATCGCATCCTGGACGAGGTCGCCGCGCACATCTACGCCGAGCCCTACAGCGGCCGTCGGCTCACCGGCCTGCTCCGCCACGCCGGGCTCGCGGGGGTGAGGCTCCTCACCGACGTCTATCAGGACACGACCCTCGAGCCCTGGACGAAGACTTTCCTCGAGCGCCGCGCGGAGCACGCGGTCAAGTTCGGGATCGTCGACGCCCCGACGGCCGAGCGCTGGTTGGACGGGTTCACCGGGCTCGTCGCCCGGGGCGCGTTCGTGCTGACGATGAACTACTACGGCGCGGTGGGCGTCAAGCCGTGAGGGCCCGGCGCGCCGTCCTGCTGGCGCTCGGCGCCCTCGCCCTCGGCGCGGGCCCGGCGCGGCCGGCGCCGCCCTTCGACGGCGCCGCGGCCCTGCGCCACCTCGAGCGCGTCGTGGCGCTCGGGCCGCGGCCGGCCGGTTCGCCGGCGTCCGCGCGGACGCGCGCGTACATCCTCGGTGAGCTGCGCGCCTCCTCCATCACCGCGCGCGTGGAGCCCTTCGAGGCGGAGACACCGCACGGGCGCCTCACGATGGCCAACGTCGTCGCCGTGCTGCCGGGCCGACGGCCCGACGTGATCCTGATCGGCGGTCACTACGACACCAAGTGGTTCCGCGAGATCCGCTTCGTCGGGGCGAACGACGGTGGCTCGAGCACGGCCCTCCTGATCGAGCTCGCGCGCGCGCTCGCGGCGCGGCCGCACGAGTTCGCGTACTGGATCGTGTGGTTCGACGGCGAGGAGGCGCGCGAGTCGTGGACCGCGACCGACAGTCTCTACGGCTCGCGCTGGATGGCCGCGGAGCTCGGGCGCACGGGGAGGCTTCCCCGCGCCGTGCTCGTCGCCGACATGATCGGTGACCGCGACCTCGGGATCCGCCGCGAGGCGCTCTCGACCGACTGGCTCACGGACCTCCTCTGGACGGCCGCCGCGCGGCGGGGCTTCGGCGCGCACTTCCTCCCCGACACGCTGGCCGTCGAGGACGACCACGCGCCCTTCCTGCGCGCGGGCGTGCCGGCGGCGCTCCTGATCGACTTCGACTATCCGCCCTGGCACACCGCCGCAGACACGCTCGACAAGGTCTCGGCGCGGAGCCTCGAGGTCGTCGGCAGCGTCCTCCTCGAGACACTGCCCGCGCTCGAGCAGCGGCTCCTGCGCAAATGAGGGAGGTATAATTCGACCGTGCCACGCGTGCGCGAGATCCACGACCCGGGCGACGACCCGACCCTCAAGGAGACCTTCACCAAAGAGCTCGAGACCTTCGGCTTCGTCCTCAACACGACGAAGATCCAGGCGCACACGCCCGGGATCATGAGGGCCGCGAAACAGCTCGCCGCCGCCGTCGACCGGTCGGGCCTGCTCCCACGCGAGCTGCTCGCGCTGGTCTACCTGCGCGTGGCGCTCATCAACGGGTGCCCCTTCTGAATTGACGTCAACGCATCCCGGGGGATGCAGGCCGGCGCGTCGCCAGAGAAGATCGCGCAGGTCGCGACCGCCGCCACCAGCGCGCTCTTCTCGGTGAGCGAGACGGCCGCGATCGAATACGCGGAAGCGATGACGGTCACGGGGCAGCGGGTCACCGACGAGCTCCACGGCCGGCTGCGCCGCCACTTCAGCGAGGCGCAGATCGTCGAGCTGACGGCCGCGATCGCGCTGGAGAACTTCCGCAGCAAGTTCAACACCGCCCTCGGCATCGAGGCGCAGGGGTTCTGCGTGCTCAAGTAGTTAGGCTCGGTTGACCTGCCCCGCGGCGACGGCCGTAGCCGGCTTTGGTTGCGCGGGGGTTGCGGCTGGTTGGGACAATGCGGCCGGCTGGGGTACTGCCAAGGGGCCGTTGAACTCGTGAGGCATCCACCTGGCGTAGACACGAAGGAGCACCGACGCGCTACGCCACCCGCCCTGCGCCTGAACGTAGAGGAGCGGGGCGTTTCGCGACAGCATCGTGGACGCGAACGTGTGACGTAGCTGCTCTGGGGCCCGATAGCGCACCTTCGCCACCGCCATCACCCGTCGCCACGCTCTGTGGAGTTCCATCGACGAACGCGGCGTCCGGCCACGCCCGAAGACGAACGCTTCCGGGTCCATCGAGCGGATGGTGAGCCGGCGCAGGGCGGTCACGGCGGATCGGGCCTCTGTCGTCGAGCCCGGGCGCCAGTCTGGCGTGTCGTCAGTCACAGGGTGAAGGAACGAGACCTTGCGTGCTCGTCCCGTCTTTGGTGGGCCAAGACGATGGCGACTCCACGTACGCTGAACGAGAGCCGTGC